>OLPU01000119.1_pt1 | contig 71179 bp, 69 predicted proteins | sample 1673111 | NCBI WGS metagenome assembly OLPU01 (sample SAMEA3136755, study PRJEB25190) | human gut metagenome | reverse complement strand
AAATAGCCTTAACACCAACCTTTATATGGACATTATATGATGGAGCAGTATATGGCCTTAATCCCAATTACTTTGAAGCCAAAGCCTTAAGTATATTAGTAATAATAGTACTAATACCATTACTATTTTATGCCTATCAATTAATAACCAAAAAAGCCATATTACCAATAGATATCACAATATTCTATTTAACTATTATTATAAGTAATCTAGTATTTTACTATATAATAAATATAGAATCATTACACTTCTTCTATACATACATATCAGTAATAGTATTATTTATAATATTTGGTTCCTATATGGTATTAACATTATTACCAATAAAAAACTTCTTATTCAAAGATCCAATAACCAAAAGATATGGAATAAGAGGACATTCTCATCATGAACATAAAGAAAAATAATCAAAATATGTTTTAATAACATATTTTTTTTGGTATAATAATAATGGAAAGTTAGAAGTGAAAAAATGAGAAATATATATGATTTAACAATAAAAGAATTAGAAGACTATTTCATATCAATAAATGAAAAAAAATTTAGAGCAGTTCAAGTATATGAAGCCCTATATAAAAGAAGAATAAAATCATTTGATGATATGACCAATATAAGTAAAGAAGTAAGAGAAAAACTAAAACAAGATTTCTCTTTCTATAAAATAAAAATGTTAATAAAACAGCAAGGCAAGAATGTCAATAAATATCTATTTGAATTAGAAGATGGAAACAAGATAGAATCCGTATTAATGTTTCACGATTACGGAACAAGTATCTGCGTATCATCTCAAGTAGGTTGTAATATGACTTGTGCTTTTTGTGAAAGCGGAAGATTAAAAAAAGTAAGAAATCTATTAGCTTATGAAATAGTACAGCAAATACTTCAGATAGAAGAAGACATAAATAAAAGAATAACTCATGTAGTATTAATGGGAATAGGAGAACCATTTGATAACTATGATAATGTTTTAAGATTTGTAAAAATAATAAATTGTGGTAAAGGAATCGATATCGGTTCAAGACATATAACCATATCAACATGTGGAGTAATCCCTGGTATAAAGAAGTTTATGAATGAAGAAGGCCAAGTAAACCTAGCCATAAGCTTACATGCTCCTAATGACACCCTTAGAAGCAGAATAATGCCTATCAATAAAGCATATCCTTTAAATGAATTAATGGAAACAATAAAAGAATATATAAATAAGACAAATCGTAGAGTAACCTTTGAATATATAATGCTTGATAATGTAAATGATAGCGAAGAAAATGCTAAAGAATTAGCCTTATTATTAAAAGGAATAAATTGCTATGTTAACCTAATACCATATAATGAAACAGAAAATATTGAATTTAAACGAACAAAAGAGTGGAAAATTATGAAGTTTTATGATATACTAAAGAAAAATAAGATAAATGTAACAATAAGAAAAGAATTTGGAGGTTCAGTTGATGCCGCATGTGGTCAACTAAGAGCCAATAATTAAGAGGAAGTGAAATAATGCAAACATTTTATATGACAGATGCCGGAAAAGTAAGAACACATAATGAAGATAGTGTAATAATAGTTGGCAATAAAAATAATGAATTCATTCTCGCAGTAGCAGATGGAATGGGTGGACATAAAGCTGGAGAAATAGCTTCAAATATAGCAATAGAACATATTGTTCAAAGTTTCGAAAGTATGGAAACAATAGGGAAAAAAGAAGAAGGAATAGATTGGTTAAGAAAAATAGTAAAAGAAATAAATGAAAAAATATTTGAATATACCTCTATTCATCCAGAAAGTAAAGGAATGGGAACAACTCTAGTAATAGCCATCAAAACAGATGACTATATCCTTTATGGAAATATAGGAGATTCATCAGGATATGTAATAAAAAATGAAAAATTACATAAAGTAACCAAAGATCATACCCTAGTAAATTTATTAGTCTCAACCGGAGAACTAACTCCTGAACAAGCCAAGTTTCATCCAAGAAAGAACTTGCTTACAAGAGCACTAGGAGCTAATGATCCAATCGAAATAGATATCTTCGATATCGATAATACCATAAACGGTTTATTCCTATGTAGTGATGGATTAACTAATATGGTAACAGATGAACAAATAGAAAAAGTATTAAATAGTAAATCTTCAATCGAAGAACAAGTAGAAAAATTAATAAAAAAGAGTAATATAAGAGGTGGAACAGATAACATATCAATAGCTTATCTGAAGAAGGAAAGTGGTGATAAGTAATGCTAACTAAAGGTCAAAAAATAAATGAGCGTTATGAAATAATAAAAACCATCGGTGAAGGAGGAATGGCCAATGTCTATCTAGCAGAAGATACCATTCTTGAAAGAAAAGTAGCTATAAAAGTTTTAAGAGGTGATCTTTCAAACGATGAAAAATTTATTCGTCGTTTCAAAAGAGAAGCCTTATCAGTATCAAACCTATCACATCCAAATATCGTTGAAGTATATGATGTTGGAGAAGAAGATGGAAACTATTATATTGTAATGGAATATATCGAAGGAAAGACATTAAAACAATTACTTCAAAAAAGAGGGGCCTTAACCCTAACAGAAGTAATAGATATAATGAGTCAGTTAACAGATGGTTTAGCTCACGCTCATGAAGCCTATATAATTCATAGAGATATAAAACCACAAAATATAATGATTGAAGATAATGGTCGTATCAAAATAACCGACTTCGGAATAGCAATGGCTTTAAATTCAACCCAATTAACTCAAACAAACTCAGTAATGGGTTCAGTCCACTATCTACCACCGGAGCAGGCTAACGGTAAGGGATCAACAGTAAAAAGTGATATATATTCATTAGGAATATTAATGTATGAGTTATTAACCGGTTCCGTACCATTCAAAGGAGACACTGCTGTTGAAATAGCCTTAAAACACATGAAAGAAAAAATTCCTAGTGTTAGAAAGCAAAACCCAACAATACCACAATCAGTAGAAAATATAATTCTAAAAGCAACTGCTAAAAATCCAAAAAATAGATATGACTCTGTAAGAGAAATGTATAATGATTTACAAACTGCTTTAGAAAGAGATAACGAAAAAAGATTAGTATATGAATATCCTGAAAATGATTTAGAGGAAACCAAAGTAATAGCTCCTATACCAAAAGAGCCAAAGAAGCCCGTTGTAGATAAACCTCTTGATAAAGAAGAAACTACTGAAACAGATGATTCAATACTAAAAGAAAAAGACGAAAAAAATAAACTACCAATTATATTGGCAGGTATATTATTAGCCTTCCTAATAGTATTAGCAGTAGTATATCTACTAATAAGTAATCATGATGTTAAAGAAGTAAAAGTACCAGATGTAACAGGTCTTACCTTAGAAGAAGCCATAAAGAAAGTAGAAAAACAAGGTTTAAAATATACTACAAAAGATGAAGAAAATGCTGATATTGAAGAAGGAAAGGTAATAAGAACAGAACCAAAAGCTGGTTCAACCAAAACCAAAGGAAGTACTATCACAATAGTAGAATCTTCTGGTAAAGAATACCTATTACTAGAAGACTATACTGGTAAAAATTATTATGAAATAAAAGCAAAACTAGAATTAAAAGGTATCAAAGTAGAAATGAAAACCAAAGAAGTAGAAAATACATCTGATTATAAAGACAAAGAAGAACAGATAATAGATCAAGAACCAAAATTTGATAAAGAAAAAGAAACAAAATTATATGCTAATGATTCAGTAATACTATACATACCAGAAGTAGATGTATATCCAGATATGGTTAAAGAAAAATGGACTTTATCAAAGGTACAAGATTTTGCTAAAGAAAATAATTTAACGTTAGATATAACATATAAAGAAACAACAGATGTAGAAGAAAATATCGTATTATCACAAGGCAGAGATCCTGGAGATCCAATTTATAATGGTTATACTTTAAAAATAACTATATCAAAGAAACCAGAAGATAAAACAGAACCAACAGATTCATTAATGCCAAAAGATGATAAAAAAGATAAAAAAACAGAATAGGAATAAAATATGGAAGGTATAATAATCAAAAACGAAAGTAATAATTATACAGTAAGAACAAATAAGGGGATAAATATCTGTAAGCCAAGAGGAAAGTTTAGACTAGATAAAATAACTCCTCTAGTAGGAGATAAAGTAGTAATAGATGATATAAATAATTACTTACTAGAAATAAAGCCTAGAAAAAACTCACTAATAAGACCTCAAATAGCTAATGTTGATATAGCATTAATTGTAACATCAGTAAAAGAGCCTAACTTTGATAGTAACTTGTTAGATAAACTACTAACAATAATATCTTATAATAATATAGAACCAATAATATGCTTAACAAAGACAGACTTACTAAATGAAGAGGAAGAAAAGAATATTAAAGAGATATTTAACTACTATCAAAGTATTGGTTACACAGTAGTAACAAATAATGATATCAAAGAAATAAAAAAATTAATAGCAGGTAAAATAGTAGTCTTTGCTGGTCAATCAGGAGCAGGCAAATCATCTCTATTAAATAAACTAGATAAAAATCTAAATCTAGAAACAAATGAAATATCCAAGGCTCTAGGTCGTGGAAAACATACAACAAGATGTACAACTTTATATGATATAGATTCATCTTTAGTTGCAGACACCCCTGGTTTCTCATCAGTAGATTTCCGTGGAATGACTAAAATAGATATCCGTGATAATATGAAAGATATGTTTGATAACTTACATAATTGTAAGTATAAAGATTGTATGCATATCAAAGAAGATGACTGTGAAGTAAAGAGACTAGTAGAACAAAATAAAATATTATTATCTAGATATAACAATTATAAATCATTTATAGGAGGCCAAAAATGAAAATATCAGTATCGATACTAAATGCAAAAGATAAAAAAGAAACAATAAAAATATTAAATAACACAGATATATCATATTTTCATATCGATGTAATGGATGGTAATTTTGTTAAACAAATATCTTTACCAGCAGAAGAAACATTAGAAATATCTAAAGTATCAGAAAAAAAACTAGATATTCACCTAATGCATAGTAGACCTCTATCATATATCGAACAAATAAAAGACTTAAAAAATATTGAATATATAACAATTCATTTAGAAATAGAAGAGAATATTCAAAATATATTAAACAAAATAAAAGAATATGGTTTTAAAAGAGGAATATCTATTAAGCCAAATACTGACATAAATAAGTTAATACCATATTTAGATAATATCGATTTAATATTAATAATGACTGTCGAACCAGGTCAAGGTGGCCAACCATTCCTAGAAAGCAGTCCGAATAGAATAAAAGAAATAAAGAACTTAATAAAAGATAAAAATATTTTACTAGAAGTAGATGGTGGTATCAATGATAAAACCATAAACTTAGTAAATACTGCTGACATAGCAGTAGTAGGTTCATACATAACTACTAGTGATAACATGATAGAAAAAGTAAAAACACTAGTATAAATATAGCTCCTCTCTTTATAATAAATAAAGAAAGGAGCTTTTAATATGAATAATGAAAATAAAAAGGAACCAAGTAAAGAAATAATTGAGGAAGAATATCGACTAGGTAAAGAATACTATAACAAACTATTAAAAGAAATGCCAAAAGATAAAGAAAAGTATGACTAGAAAATAGCCATATTTTTTTATAAACACTGGTAATTATAATTACAATATGATATAATAAAATAAAAGAAAGTAAGGAGATGAACAAAAGCAAATGAAAGAAGATAAAAGTAAAAATGTTATAATAATAATGCTAACAATAATTATAATTTTATTATTAATAATTCTTACATTAGTATTAACTGGTAAAGTAAATGTAAATAATAAAAATGACAAATTAGACAATAAAAATGATGTAATAGAAAATAATAATACTGAAGTAAACTGGACTGATAAATTATTATCTTATAATATATCAGAAATAAAATTATCTAGAAAAAGAAATACTCAGTTAGGAGACTCTCAAGATATAGATAAAGAAGTAACTTTATCTAAAGAAGAACTTAAACAAATACTAGATAAAATAAGTACAAATAAATTAGTAAAAACATATAGTCTAGGAAGAGGTGGACAAGATAGAGATCACTTAACTGTATCTTATCAAATAAATAATCAAAAATATACTTTTGAAGTATTTGCTGGTTCAATAGTATTAGATTCTGCTGATGAAGAAATAAAAAATATTTTTAATAATAATAACTATGAAGAAAGAAATACAGAATATAAAAATCAAGCAGGAGCCTTCTATTACTATTCAATAGAAGAATATAATGAAAGTATATTTGATGAGTATTTTAAATAGAATGACTAGTAACTAGTCTTCTTTTTATTTATCAACAACTTCTGTGGATAAATAAAAAAATGGATATAAATCCATTCCATTAAGCATCTTTCTTACTATTCTTCTTCATAGTTCTAGCTTCTCTAACACTAGTCTTAATTTTGTTACCATCTTTGTCAGTAACAGTAGTAAAGTTAACTTTTTGAGTACCTTTAGTTATTTTTAAACAGTTAGGTCTATTATTTACAGATCTAGTTTTTTTAGTTGTTACTTTCTTCATCGTATTCCCTCCTCATCAGTTCGTAATTAACTTTACCATAAAATTGCCTTTTAGTCAACAATTATTTATGATTTTACTATTTCTTAGTATCATTTTTAATAAATTCTCTTAAAATTTTTGTTATTGCTCTTTTTTCGATTCTCGAAACATAACTTCTCGATATACCCAAATTTTTAGCAATTTCCTTCTGTGTTATTTCATCATTATTATCAAGACCATACCTTTTAGTAAGAACATCCCTCTCCCTAGGAGTAAGAATATTCATATATTCTTTTAATAATTTAATATTATCATTTTTATATATTTCTTCATTAAAATCAGGATCTTCAGTTTTTAAAACATCAAGTATTGTAACCTCATTTCCTTCCTTATCATAACTAATACCATCATAAATACTAACATTCTTAGAATTCTTTTTATCTGCTCTAAAATGCATAAGAATTTCATTTTCTGCACATTTAGCAATATAAGTAGTAAGTCTTACATTCTTGTTAGGAGAAAAACTATCAATCCCCTTAATAAGTCCAACTGTTCCTATTCCAATAAGATCATCAACATCATTATAAGTAGATTCAAATTTTTTAACAATATGTGCTACTAGTCTAAGATTATGTTCAATAAGTTTACTTCTAGCCTCCTTATCTCCATTTATCATTCTTTCTATATATTTTTCCTCTTCTTCTTTAGATAAAGGATCAGGAAAAACATTATTAGAGTAAGCACCACTAAAAAAAGTAAGGTTACCAAATAAAAGATTAAATAAATTAAATAACATCATACCACCTATTAAATAATATAAAAATAAACATTTAATTATACCAAAATATATGATACAATATAAATATATATTAAATAAGAGGTATAACAATGAAGAAAAAAATAAAAACTGAACAAAATATAATAATAATAATGGATGCAATCAAAAAAATAATGACCATATTTCTTGGCCCATTCTTAACAGCTTACTTTATAAGTACATCTACTAATAGTATATTAAATATAGCTATATACTATATATTTACATATGCAACAATGGCATTAAGCACTTTAGTAGTAGCAGCCCTAGCAGAAAAAAGAAATAGAATTAAAATATTTAGAATAGGAATAATATTAAACTTTATTTATATTTTAATAATAATATTATTAAAAGAAAAAATAATAAATTATTTACCAATCATATCAATACTATATGGTATATCAGCAAGTTGTTATTATTTTCCATATAATTTATTCATTATAAATAAAGTAAAAAATACCGAAAGAACAAACTACATGGTAAAATTATTTATAACCATATCAGTAGTAGGTATTCTATTTCCAATAATTTTCGGTAGTATAATAACTATAACCAATTATATATTAACAGCAGTTATAGTATTATTTATATCACTTATCCAAATAATATTATCTTTTTTCATAACTGATAATCATAATGGAGATTTAGAAGAGTACAATTTAAAAAAAGCTTGGCTAGAACTCAAAAAGAATAAACAAGTAATAAATTGCTTAGCAGGAGAATTCTTTATTGGTATGAATATTTGTAATGGCGCTTTAGAAACAGTAATGGTAATTTTAATATTAAATTCCTTTAAAACAAATATCAATCTAGGAATAATAACCTCCATAGCAACATTATTATCAATATTAGTAGTAAAAATATATGGTTTAATTTATAATAAAAGAGATGATAAAAAAGTAATAATAATATCAAGTATAATACCAGTAATATCTTTAATAATATTTTTAATATTAAAAACAAATACTACAGTAATAATATATAAATTTAGTTATGTAATATTTGCAGAAATACTATCTCTAGTTAGAAAAATTAAAATATTTAATTTATCTAATAGCAAAATAGTAAATAAAAGTAATCAATGTGAGTTTAATGCCATAAGAGAAGTAACATTAAATGTTGGAAGAGTTACAGGTTATACTCTCCTCCTACTAGCGGGTTTAACTCAAAGTGCGGTAGTATTAAATATAGTTACTATAATTTTAACTTTATCCCTTTTAGTTATGAGTATAAATTTAACTAAAGTAAAGAAAAATAACCATTAACTTTCAATAATAAAAAAAATATAGTATAATATTTATAGCGAGGTGAATTATATATGAATTATTTTTATCCAGATGTTTATCAAAAAAGTATCTATACCATCAATTACGATAAATTAAAAGAAAACGGTATAAAATGTTTACTCTTTGATTTAGATAATACTTGTGTACCATATGTAGATAAAAAACCAACTAAAAAATTAAAAAATCATTTTGATAAACTAAAAGATTCAGGTTTTACAGTAATAATATTTTCTAATTCACCAAGAAATAGACTAGAACCATTTAAAAAATATTTAAATGTTGATTGTTGTCCATCTGCTAGAAAGCCAAGAAAAGCAAAATTCATAAAAGTATTAAAAGAATACAAATTAGACTTATCTGAAGTAGCAATTATTGGAGATCAATTAGTAACAGATATCTATGGTGGTAATAAAGTAGGTATAACAACAGTATTAGTAAATCCAATGTCTGATATTGATATGCCATTTACTAAAATACATCGTTATATAGAAAGAAAAGAAATAAATAAAATGAATAAAAAAGGAATATTTAAAGTAGGAGAATATTATGATTAAGAAGTGTACAGGATGTGGCATTATTCTTCAAACAGAAGATATAAATAAAGAAGGATATACCGAAAATATAGATAATGAACTATGTTTAAGATGCTTTAAATTAAAAAATTATGGTGAATATAAAGCCGTAACATTAAATAATAAAGACTATACTGATATTTTAAATAGTATCCCTAAAGATGCGTTAGTAGTCTATTTAGCATCATTATTAAATATTAATTTAGAATATATAAATAAATTTAATAATGTAATATTAGTATTAACCAAAAAAGATTTATTACCAAAATCAGTTCAGGACTATAAATTAATAAATTATATATCTAATATAACTAATAACTATCTAGATATTGAAATAATAAGTTCAATAAAAAATTACAATCTAGATAGCTTATTAAACAAAATAAAAAAATATAATAAAAGTAATAAAGAAATATACTTTGTAGGAATGACTAATTCAGGTAAATCAACTCTAATAAATAAACTAATAAAAAACTATACCGACAAACAACTAGAAGTAACAACTAGTCTATATCCTTCAACAACCCTAAACAAAATAGAAATAAACTTAGATAATTTAAAAATAATAGATACACCTGGCTTATTAAATGAAGGTAGTATTCTAAATAGCCTATCTCTAAAAGAAATAAAAAAAATAACTCCTAAAAAAGAGATAAAACCAAGAAGTTACCAGTTAAAAGGAAAAGGTTCTCTAGTAATTGAAGATTATATCAGATTAGATTATTATACAAATAATAATATTACTATATATATAGCTAATAACTTAAATATAACAAAAATGACTCATAATAATCCAAAATTAAAAGAATGTAAAAAAATAACATTCAATCTAGAAAAAGATAAAGATATCGTAATTGAAGATTTATGTTTCATAAAGTTTACTAAAAAAGGAAAAGTTGATATATATACTAAATATGATATCAATATATATGAAAGAAATAATTTAATATAAAAGGAGTTAGCAGTATGAAGAAAATAAAAGAATATCTTTTAAAAGATAGAACACCATTTGCAGAAGGTTTATCTTTTAAGAAAATGTTTTTAATCTTTGTCATTTTTAGTTTCTTAGGTTGTCTTTATGAAGATATACTATTTATGGCTAAGAATTATATCAATTATGGAATACTAGATTATTCCACTAAAAGAGGATTATTATATTTAGAATTATCTCCAATATATGGTTGGGGAGCATGTATCATGGTATATATTCTTGCTAGAAAGCCGAGGCAAAAATTAGATTATTTCTTAATAGGTTCTTTAATAGGAGGAGCCTTCGAATATCTAATAAGCTTCTTGCAGGAGGCCTTTACTGGAACAACATCATGGGATTATTCAACATATCTATTAAATATAAATGGCAGAACAACTTTACCATATATGTTATTCTGGGGTTTATTATGTTATATACTCATGGTTAAAATATATCCCTTTGTATCAAACAAAATAGAAAAGATACCATATAATTTAGGAAATCTAATTTATTACATTCTATTAGTAGTAATAACAATAGATATGTTTATATCATTTAGTGCATGTATAAGAATGGGACTAAGACATGAAGGCTATAAACCACTGACAGGATATGGTGAGTTTTTAGATAAAGTATATAATGATGAAAGAATGAAGAAAAGTTATACGAATATGGTGGTAAGATGACAACAATAATAAGTTTTTTATTAATAATTTATTCACTATTCTTGTTAGTATATAGTTTCTTTGTAATGACAAGAAATAACAATAGTCCCAAGAAGTCAGATACAGTAACTAATAAATATTGTATTTTAATACCTGCACGTAACGAATCTCAAGTAATAGAACAACTTCTAATTAGTATTGAAAAGCAAACTAAAAAAATAAATTCCAAAGATGTCTATATAATTGTAGAATCAAAAGAAGATCCTACAGTAGAAATAGTCAAAAAACATAATATGAATATCGTCTATCGAAAAGATTTAACTAAAAAAAGAAAAGGCTATGCCTTAGATGATGCTATTAAAGAAATATTATCAAAAAATAAAAAATATGATGCCTATTTTATCTTTGATGCCGATAATATCTTAGATAAAAACTATATCAAAGAAATGATAAATAGTATTGAAGAAGGTTATGATATTGGCATAAGTTATCGTAATACTAAAAATAGTTCTACCTTAGTAGCAGCCTCTTCTGCCTTAACCTTTTCTATGATAAATACAATTGGTAATCAATTAAAAAGTAAATATACCAATAATTTAACCATATCAGGAACAGGATATTATATCAAAGGTTCTTTAGTGGAAGATTGGCAAGGTTTCCCTTTTAATACCTTAACTGAAGATTATGAATTAACTCTATATAGTACTTTGAATAACTTAACTACAACCTATAATGAGAAAGCTATCTTTTATGATGAACAACCAGATAGTTTTAAAGTATCTATGAAACAAAGAACAAGATGGGTAAAAGGTTATTTTGAAGCTCGTAAAATATATATCAAAGAAATTAGAAGAAGTCTAGATTATAAAGATAAAAACTATGGTTCAAAAATAAGTACCGTAATAGGAGTACAACCACTAATATACCTTTTAATAGGAGTTCTTTTATTAATAGTAAGTTCATTAACAATAAATGATATTACAGCATTTATAAAAACTTTAGTAGTAGTCTTATTACTAATCTACTTAGAATTAGCGGGTATAACCTATATAATAATTAAAAGTGAAAAAAATAAATTAAATTTAAATGTATCAAAAACAAAATTAACATTATATAACCCATTATTTTTATTAAGCTATATCTTATGCCTTATGATATCAATATTTAAAAGAAATTTAGGTTGGGAAGAAATAAAGCATAACAAAAAATTAGCAGACTAATTCAAAAATTATTCTAGATAAAAAGTGATATTTCTATTTACTTTTTATCTTTTTTATATTATAATTTATTTATAATAAGGAGGGGCCTAATATGAAATATTTTACAAAAGAAGAGTTAGAGGATATAACGAATGAATTATTACAAGAACCTACTCGTGAGACATTAAAAAATCTTAATAACAAATATAATAAAGAAGAAAAAGTAGAGTTACCTGTTAAGGAGTCTGTATTTAATCCACCTAAAGAAAGTGTAGCAAATAGCATGCCTAGTTTTGAAGTTCCAACATTTAATTCAGGAGCATTCAATATGCCAAAAGAGGAACCAGTAAATACAGAAAGTATTCCTGTAAGTACTCCAAGTTTTGAAGTACCAGCATTTAATACTCCAAGTAGTCCTGCTGTAGAAGTAACACCTCAAATGTCAACACCAGAACCAGTAGAAGTATCAAGTCAAAAAGGACAAGTACCAAGTAATTTAAATATTCCTAACATGAATCAAACTGAGGCTATGCCAAATTTACAAACAAATAACTTTGAAGTACCAACACCAGTTCTAGAACCAACTAATTATCAACTAGTGGGAGAACAAATTCCTAAATTAGATAATCAAGTAGTAAATAATCAAAGTAATGAACCAGTAAACTTCAGTGGTAATTTGTATCAACAACCTACGCCAGAACCAACCAATCTAATGGATACAACAGATAATTTCAAAATAGATATAAATAGTACTCCAAACATGAATTCGGGAGTTAATACTAATTTAAATAGTAATCCATTCTTTGGTAATCCAGTAAATGAGTCTAATCAAGTAAATAATCCCATCCCAGTAGGAGGACAAACAAGAACTGGACCATCAATGTTTGGACAAATAATGCAAAATAATCAGTAGCAGATAAAAATGCTACTTTTCTTTTACCAAATTATAGACAAAGATAACTATATATGATAAACTATATGTGTCATTTAAATATGAAGAAAAACAATATTTTTTTCAAAGAAAGAAGTGTATAAAATGAATACTAAAACAATAAATATTCAAGTATTAGCCTTGCTAGGAGATGCTGTATTATCCTTATATATAAGAGAAAAATTATTAAAACAAGGTATCAATAATGCCAATAAATTAAATGCATCAGCAGTTCCTTATGTATCCGCAAAAGGACAAGTAAAAATATTAGATAAATTAACTAAAGATAACTTCTTAACTGAAGAAGAATTAGATATCGTAAAAAGAGGAAGAAATAACAAAAAAGAAAATCACCCTAAAAATACCGATATCATAACCTATAAATTATCTACTGGTTTTGAAGCCTTACTAGGAGACTTATACTTAAATAATAAAGATAGATTAAAAGAAATATTAGAACAAATAGAGGTGAAATAATGCAAATATATGGAAAGAATGTAGCAAGAGAAAAATTACAAACAAAAGATAAAATAAAAAAAGTATATCTAAGTAATAAATTTAAAGATAATGAAATAATCACTCTAATCAAAAAGAAAAATATAAATCCTATTCTTCTAGATATGCGTGATTTAGATAAAATGTGTAAAGGTTTACATCAAGGTATAATATTAGAAGTAGAAGATGTTAAAACCTATTCACTAGAAGATATCATACCAAATATCGATAAAGAGTATCCACTAGTGGTCCTATTAGATCATATTGAAGACCCTCATAACTTTGGAGCCATCATAAGATCATGCGAAGCCTTTGGTGTAGATGCCATAATAATACCTAATGATCGTTCAGTAGATATAACAGGAACTGTTGTAAAAGCATCAGTAGGTACCATTGAAAAAGTAAAAATAATCAAAGTAACAAACCTAAATAATACCATCAAAAAATTAAAAGACTATGGTTATTGGGTTGTAGGTACTGATATGGAAGGAACAGTTTATACCGATATTGATTATAAAATGAAAACTGCTCTAATAATAGGAAATGAAGGTAAGGGAATAAGTAGATTAGTAAGTGAAAATTGCGACTACTTAGCCAAAATACCTATGAGTGGAACAGTAAATAGTTTAAATGCTTCCGTAGCTTGTGGCATCTTTCTAGCAGAAATAAATAGATCAAGAGGAGTATAATATGGATAATGATTATGAACTATTATATTTAGCTAAAGATGATGATCAAGTAAAAGACCTAATTTATCAAAAATATAAAAATCTAATTTATTATAAAGCTCGAAAATATTCACAAAGAAATAACACTAATAATGAGCTAGAGGACTATATAAGTGAAGGAACTTTAGCATTATATGAAACAATAGATAATTATCGCGATACTACTCCCTATAATATCTATTTAAATAGATGCCTAGATAATGCTTTAAAAAATGCTTTTAGAAAAAATAATACCAAAAAGAGTAGAGTTCTAAGTGAAGCAACATCACTTAATAGTACTGATTATTTAAATATGTTCTCATATGATAAAAAGTATGACCCAGAACTACAAATATTTGAAGAATATAACTATAATAAATTAAAGAAGACAATCATAAGTAAATTAACTTGGCAAGAAGAATTAGTTTTTAAATTAAAAGAACAAAACTATAAACCAAAAGAAATATCTGAAATAATAGATAATAATCAAAGAACTGTATATAATATAATTAATAGGATAAGAAAAAAAGCATCAAGTATAGTGTCAAATAAAAATAATTACTAACTATAATATTTACTTTTTTTCTTTTCTAATATATACTATAAGTGTAAAGGAGGCACAAGTATGAATAATAATTTTACCCCAGAAGAAAAGTTAAGAATAATAGATTTACTAGCGGTTACTCAAAGTAAAGAAGAATTTTTAGATACAGTAAATAAATTACTATCTGAAGAATCAAAAAAAGAAACATTGCCTCCACAAGAAGAGAATATACCATTATCTGAAGATACCAAAGCATTAGAGGATCCCCCTAAAGAAGAAACTTTATCAAGTACTCCAGGTGAAGCAAGTATTTATGATTCAAAATATACTAACTTAGTAAACCAAGATAAACTAACTCATCCTCGTGATGAAGTTCTAACCATGGATATACCAGAAGAACCTATAAATGAACTTGCGGTTACTTTTGATAAAGAACTTGATAATTCAGTTAAAGAAGATTCTAGCAAGGTAAAAGAAGAACCAAAAGAAGCAAACTACACAAGCCCAGACCTAGAAAACTTTATTCCTGAAGAGCAAGAGGAACATAAGGTACTAGAAAGAAAAATAAACAACCCATGGGCCGACTCTGGTGCTAGAACCGTATCCCCTGGCGAATTAAATTTTTAATAAATATAAAGTGCTATCAATTAGCATTTTTTTCTTGTTTATAATTTTAAAAAAATGTGGTATAATACCAAAGGAAAAGGAAGCAGTGATAATATGGATAAAATAATAATAAAAGGTGCTAGAGAAAATAATTTAAAAAATATAAATATAGAAATACCCAAAAATAAATTAGTAGTAATGACTGGTGTATCAGGCTCAGGAAAATCATCCCTTGCTTTTGATACAATTTATGCCGAAGGCCAAAGAAGATATGTTGAAAGTTTATCTGCTTATGCTAGACAATTCTTGGGTTCATCTGGTAAGCCTGATGTTGATGTCATCGAAGGTCTATCACCAAGTATTTCTATTGATCAAAAAACCACTAACAAAAATCCCAGAAGTACTGTTGGAACCGTAACCGAAATATATGATTACCTAAGACTATTATTTGCTAGAGTAGGAGTTCCCCATTGTCCTAATCATCATATTCCTATTTCATCTCAGTCAATCGAAGAAATGACCAATAAAATCTTAGAACTAGAAGAAAATACCAAGATAATGGTTATGTCACCAGTAGTTAAAGGTGAAAAAGGAACTCAAAAAGATTTATTTGAAAAGCTAAGAAAAGAAGGATATATAAGAATAAAAGTAGATGGTGAAATAAAAGAACTAACAATCGATTTAGAATTAGAAAAAAATAAAAAACATAATGTATCAGTAATAATTGATAGACTAGTAATCAAAGATGGAATAAGAAGTAGACTATATTCATCACTAGAGACTGCTAGTAAATTAAGTCATGGTAAAGTAGTAATCGATGTTGTAGGTAAAGAAGAAATAACCATGAGTGAAGACTATGCTTGTCCATATTGTGATTATTCTCTTGAAGAACTAGAACCAAGAATCTTCTCTTTCAATGCTCCATATGGTTCATGTCCTGATTGTAAAGGATTAGGAGTAAAATATAAAATAGATGTTGACTTAGTAATACCAAATAAAGATATCTCTATTCTAGATGGTGCTATCAAACCAATAAATCTAGATGAAGAATCAAGTATTATGTATACTGAACTAACAACACTAGCGGACTACTATCATATTGATTTGAGTAAACCTGTTAAAGACCTAACCAAAGAAGAATTAAATTTAATATTATATGGTTCAACCGAACCTCTAACTTTTAATTATAAAGCCAAAAATGGAAATACTAGAAAGACAACAAGTTACTATGAAGGAATAATAACCAATCTTGAAAGAAGATATATCGAAACCAAAAGTACTTGGATAAGAGATTGGATTGAAGGCTATATGACAGAACTAGAGTGTCCTACTTGTCATGGTTCAAGACTAAAACCATCAGTATTAAATGTTCTAATAAATAACAAAAATATCTATGAAGTAACATGTTTGTCAATAGGAGATCTAAGAACATTTATTAGTAATCTAAAATTAACAAAAGAACAAAAAGAAATATCAGAAATAGTAGTAAAAGAAATAGATTCAAGACTAAACTTCTTAATAAATGTTGGCCTATCATATCTAACACTATCAAGGGAAGCTGGCACCTTATCCGGAGGTGAAAGCCAGAGAATAAGATTAGCTACTCAAATAGGTTCAAGATTAACAGGAGTCTTATATGTCTTAGATGAACCAAGTATAGGTTTACATCAAAGAGATAACCAAAGACTAATAAATTCTCTATTAGAAATGCGTGACTTAGGCAATTCCCTTATTGTAGTAGAACATGATACTGATACAATGCTAGCAGCAGACTACCTAATTGATATAGGACCAGGTGCTGGACTAGAGGGTGGAAATGTAGTAGCGGCAGGTACTCCTGAAGAAGTAATGAATAATGAAAATAGTATTACTGGAAGATACCTAAAAGGAACTGAGAAAATTGAAGTACCTACAAAAAGAAGAAAAGGTAATAAAAAATATCTAGAGATAAAAGGTGCCAAAGAAAATAACTTAAAGAATATCAATGTAAAAATACCACTAGGTACAATGACTCTCGTAACAGGAGTATCAGGTTCAGGAAAATCAAGTTTAATAAATGAAATACTATATAAAGCCCTAGCTCAAAAAATATATGGTTCTAAAGATAAACCAGGTAAATATAAAGAAATAAAAGGCTTAGAGAATGTTGATAAAGTAGTTCAAATATCTCAAGCACCAATAGGAAGAACACCTCGTAGTAATCCCGCTACTTATACAGGAGTATTTGATGATATAAGAGATATCTTTGCTGAAACCAAAGAAGCTAAAATAAGAGGTTATGACAAAGGAAGATTTAGTTTCAATGTTAAAGGTGGAAGGTGTGAAGCTTGCTGGGGTGATGGTGTTAAAAAAATAGAGATGCACTTCTTACCAGATGTTTATGTACCATGTGAAGTATGTAATGGAACAAGATATAATAGTGAAACATTAGAAATAAAATATAAAGAAAAAAATATATATGATGTATTAAATATGCGTGTTGAAGAAGCTATACCTTTCTTTGAAAATCATCCTAAAGTATTAAATAAATTAAAAGTACTAGATGATGTAGGTTTAAGTTATGTCAAGCTAGGCCAAAGTGCTCCAACGTTATCCGGAGGAGAAGCTGCTAGAGTAAAACTAGCTAAAGAATTACAAAAGAAACCTACTGGTAAAACAGTATTTATCTTAGATGAACCCACCACTGGTTTACATCAAGCCGATATCAAAAAATTACTTGCTATCCTAGAGAGAATTGTTGATAATGGCGATACTGTAATAATAATAGAACATAATCTAGATGTTATCAAAGTAGCAGACTATATAATTGATTTAGGACCTGAAGGAGGTTCTGGTGGTGGTACAGTAGTAGCAGTAGGTACTCCAGAACAAGTCGCCGATAATCCAAATTCTTATACTGGTGAATTTTTAAAAGAAATATTAAAAAGTAAATAGTTTAGTAAATTATACTAGACTATTTTTCTTTTAGAGTTCACACTTCGTTGTTCACTGCTATAGAAAGCCTAAGGTCTTTCTATAGTAATTTAAAGCCAAAGTCTTTAAATTAGACATTTTATGTAGAAAACAAAATAAATATATGTTAAAATTATAGTAGGTGACTAATATGGATATATTTAAAATAAGATTGAATAAAGCTTTATCAAGCAATAGAATAGGTAAACTAGAAGAATTTTTACTAAAAGAAGGCCAAAGAAATAAAGATAAAATAAGAAAATATGCAGACTATATTTTAAAGAACTGTTCTGATTATAACTGGATAGCATCTTATTTAATAATGTATGATGGAGATGAATTAATTGATGCCATAATAAATAATTATAACAAATTAAAAGAAAATAATATTGATACATATCCAATAATAAATAGAATAACAAAATATCCAAATGACAAATTAATATCATATATAGATAAACTAATACCAGTTTTAGATGACTTTACACTACATGATATATTAAATAAAATAAAAGATAATGAAGAAGTAATGAATTATGTTATAGATAAATATTTAATTAATTCAACGATATCCATTAAATTAACTTCCTTTTTATTAAAAAATAATTTATATATAGATAAAGTATATCAAAACTTTGATAATATCATAAGTAACAATATTAAAGATTTATATGAATTAAAAAAGCAAGGTACTTTAAATGAAGAAACAAGTACAAAAATATCCAAAATAGTTCAAAATAATGAAGAATATCTAGATAATACCATAGAAGATATATTAAAAGAAATATATGGGGAAAAATTTAACAGTAAAGATTTTAAAGTCGGAATAGATACAATAAAAATTATTATAAAAGAATTATGTCAAAATGAAAATAAAACATATGGTGACATAGAATATTTAGGTAAAGGAACATTTTCTTATGTACTAGCAGTAGGAGATAAAGTATTAAAAATAGGTATAAAAAGATATACTGATAGTTTTCCAAATAATCCATATATAATTACTCCATTATTAAGAGAAAGTATAAAAATAAATAAAGAAAATAAAATATTTCTAGAAGTAACAGAGAGAGTAGATACTAAAACAGAGGTAACAACTGAAGAATTATATCAATTATATAAAAAAATAAGAGCTCTAGGCTTAGTATGGACTGATGTTGCAAAGCGTAATGTTGGAAGACTAAAAAAAGATAACATAGTACATTGGAATACACCATTATATCCTACTGATGAAGCATTAGAATTAAAAAAATATATAAATGCTTCTCAACTAAAAAAAGGAGATTTAATAATTCTTGATGCCGATCACATTTATGAAGGTTACAAATATAATCTAACAAACAAAGAATTTGAAGACCGCTATCAAGAGGAATTGAAAGAAAAAAATAAATATTATGAAACACCAGTAGAAATACAAAGTAAAACAGTAAGAAAGTAAAGCAAACAAAAATTTGCTTTTTTTTATAATATATGGTATAATACCCAGCACATATGAAGGGGGAATTGTTATGTATAAAATAATAAAGAAAATATATAGTAATATAAATTATAATACTAGTGAATTAATAAGTGATATAAATCTAGGACTAATATTAACAACCTTTGGTACAGGCTTCTTCTCACTAGGAGCAAATTTAAATAATGCCGCATCGTTAATGATGCTAAGTATATTAAATATGATATATTATATATATAGTGAAGAAGAAAGATTATCATTACATACAAAAGATATAATAGAAATAAGAAAATTATATAATAATTTAATAAAAGACTATAATAAACTAAATAAAATATTTGACTTTCAAAATCCTGTAGAAATATATACATTATATAATAAAATGTTATATGCTGGATATTTATCTAAAGATAAAGAATTTCACTTTGGAAAAGATAAAGTTAAAGACATAACAACTATACAAGGAACAAATATAATAAATGGAGAAGCAGTATGTCGTCATATAGCACAAATGTTAAAAGATATTTATTTAGATTATGGCATAACAAGTTATGATATTAGTGTATTTCAAAAAGATACTACAACAGATAAAAGTATGTTATCATATTATCAAAAAGAATTACAAAAAGTAAGTGATATAAAAGGTATCCCAGTAGAAGATTTAACCTACTTACTCGAAGATAAAATACAGGAAGCTTTTAGTTATTATATATCACCAGAAGACATAGGCAAATTAACAAATCATCGTATAACTAAAGCCACTTATCAAGGTAAAGATTATTATTTAGATCCAACTCAAACAAGAATGTATAAGCCAAGTATGAATAATCAAAAAATTTTAATATCTGAAGATGGTCGAATGGATACTAAAATAATACCAAGAGCAAATTCTTCTAAAGCAATGAAAGCAAATCCATCAACACCATTTAGTGAAGATTTAAAATATGTCAAAAGCACCATTAATATTTATAAACAAAATAAAGATATATTAGAAAGATTTTATAAAGAACATCAAGAACTATATAATTATATATCAAATCTATTGTCAAATATAAAAGTAAAGAGAAAGAAAAAAAGATAATATGAGAGATAATTTAAAAGATAAAATATATGGAAACATAAGTTATAATACTAATGAAATAATATCTAAAGCTAATACTATAGCAATCATGTCATGTGGAATAGGAACATCTCTTTTACCTAACGTAAGTGATAGTTTATTAGCAAGTCTTTTGTTACTAGGAGCAAATATTATAAATGTTAATTATGCAATATTTTCAAGAAATTCAGAATCACATACTAAAGAAGTTCAAAAAATAAAAACTCTTTATCAAGAATTTCTTTCTGAATATGTAAAATTAAATAGAATATTTGAATTTCAAAACCCTATAGAGATATATACATTTTATAATAAGATGTTATATGATGGTTATTTATCTAAAAATAAAGAATTTCATTTTGGAGAAACAACAATTAGAGATATTAAAGATATATACTCATCAAATATAATGAATGGAGAAGCAGTATGTCGTCATATAGCTACTATGTTAAAAGAAATATATAATGCTTATGGAATAGAAGGAAATACTTTAACTGTATATCAAAGTGATTTTGATGTAATGCAAGATAATGTAGAAAATATGCTAAGTCTGCTAGAAGAAATTCATAATGAACAGCAAAGAACAAACATTCCTTTTTTAGATTTAGTATATCAATATGAAGAAGAACTAAATAAATATTATGAGTACACTATACCTAAAAAAGATAAAAAACTAACTATAATAGGTAATCATAAAATAACAACAGCAGTCTACCAAGGAGATACATATTATTTAGATCCAACTCAATCTAGAATATATAAACCAAGTGGTATAAAAGAAAATATCTTAATAGATACATCAGCAGCAGGAGATATTCACATACTACCAAAACAAAAGAAAAATAAAAAAGTACTTGCAACATTAACTGATGCAGTAACAGCACCAAGTGAAGATAGAGAATACATAGACATGACTACGAGAATATATTCAAGTAATAAAGATATAATTGAAGCCTACTATCAAAGTCAAAAAGAACTATATAGTGACATTGCTGAAGAACTATCAAAAATAAAAGTAAAAAGAAAAACCAAATAACTAAATTAGAGACTACAGGCTCTAATTTACCACGTAAGACTATAGGCTGAAGTGGCATAAAAAATAAAGATAATTCTAAATATCAAGAATTATCTTTTTATTATAACTAATTATGAATATACCAAGTCTTATTAATATCACAACTCTGACTAAGAGGTTCAGGATTAGGTTTATCAAGAATAGCAATCGTAGGCATCTTAAAAGCCGTACCAAACATAATACAAGTACCAGGATGTAAAGTCTTAATCTTATTAGTCAAAGTAATATCAGCACTAGAAATAATATCTTTAATAAACTGAAGATCTCTAGGATGGAACATCTTAAATACTAAGAAGTTACTACACTGTGATATTGTAGTTTCAGAAAGCTCAGAAGGTCTTTGAGAAACAATACCAAGAAGTAATCCATATTTTCTACCTTCCTTAGTAATTCTTTCAAAAATATTATATCCAAGTATTTCAACATCTTCATCATTCTGAACATATCTATGAGCCTCTTCAAGAACAATATGAAATGGCATTGAAGCCCTCTGATTAAGAGATACAATATAATCAAATAAAAGTTTAGAAAATATTTTAACCAAATTCTTAGCAAATCTATCATCAACATAATTAATATTAAAATTAACAATCTGTGCTTTCTTACCATCATTAGTAGTAAGAAGTAAATTAATAAAACTCTCTCTATTAATATAATTATCAAATTCAAAGTATCTAGCATAATTACTATTCATTAAATTATTAAATCTAACTTTAAGAATATTAGTAAGTTCAAAAGCCTTATCACTATTTAGAGTACCCTCAGATATAAGAGCAAACTCCAAAGCCGTACTAAAGTCTTTCATAGTATACATATATTCCCCATTAGGAAGAGAAAGCTCAAAATTATCCAAACATAAACTTTCTAAGTATTCAATAACAACCTCAACATCCGAAAACTCACCAGTATTCTCTACGAATAAACATTGTCTAATAGTTCTAGTCCATCCACCCTTAACAAGTTTAACTTCTAAGTTAAGATTACTAGTATTAAATTTAGTAAGAATAGAAACAATCTTATTTCTAATCATACTAGCACTCTTACCAGAAAATAAAATATCTAATAAACATCTAGCAATAATATCATTTTTCTGATTAATAACTTCTTCTTCTTTTCTAGCAAAATAACTAACTAATTTTAAAGCCTTCTCAATAACTGGTAATTGCTCTTTAGAAGTAACACCCATAAGTAAAGCCAAATCATCAATACCAAGTAACCAAAAAGGATATTGTAAAATATCAAATTCAGTACTATTTAAATCAGTAGTATATACCTTATAATTAATATTATCATTAACTTCATGTATCCTAGAAAAAGCTCTTTGATACTCTCCATAAGCATCAAATAAGAATATATTAGAATAGAAAGGTAAACTCTTACATTGGTAGAAGACACTCTGAAGAATCTTAGCAACAGAGTAAGATTTACCACTACCAGAATTACCTAGTATAGCAAAATGATTAGAAAAGAAATTACCAACATCAAGTTTAATATCATAATCAGGATAAATAAAAGACTTACCAAGTTTAATACTATTAGGTCCATCATTATTTAAAATAATATCAAGAACACTATTATCAATCAAATTACAAGTAGCCTTAAAAGAAGGCTTAGAAATATCTCCAAATAAAAACTTATTATTTCTAATTTCTCCCACTAAAGATACCTGCATAATACCATTACCAATAGCAATAACTTCTCCAATACTAATCGCAGTAGTATCTTTAAATATAACATTCTTACTAATTAAACTATCATAATCATAAATATTAACAGATAATTGTACTGAAACAATATTATCATTAATAGCAATAATTCTCCCCAACATATTCTTCTTCACCTATTATAATTTTACCACATAAATAAATAATTGTATATAAAAATATTAAAAAAACTATAGATATTCTTTAAGTTCATCTATAGTCTTTTCTTGAAATTTCAAAAATTCTTTCGCTATCTTCAAATCACTCTTATCAACATCTTTATCATAAGCCTTAATTTTCTTTTCCATATCCACAGACCCTGTTGATACACCATTAATAATCATCTTAGCAATCGAAGAATCACTATTATCATTAATAACTTCTTTCTTAATACCCATCTTAGCCATCATTTTGGCCATAACTCCACTATCAGTAATTTCTGCTTTTCCTTTCTTTAAATACTTCATACTCTTCTTTTTCCAAGACTCATATTCTTTAAGAATATCTTCAAGAGTCTTCTTTATTTTATTATCTTTATCTTTTAAATCATTAGTAAGAGTAGTCAAAGTATAAACAGCCATTTCAGCATCTTTATAAATATGTTCCATTAATTCATAATTTTCTTTCATAAATATCCTCCTCAAAAATATTATGAACCAAAATAATAAAAATATAATAAAAAATTATATGCCTCTCACACTACATTGTTCGAGGTTTTGAAAGCCTAAGGTCTTTCAAAAAAACTTCAGAGCCAAATGTCTCTGAAATAAAAGTATATATAATATATAAAAGTATCAAATAAGCGTTCTACCACATAAATAATCCATAGAAATATTATATCTTTTACATATCTCATAGGCAAAAGCCGTAAGAATAGTAGTCTTACCACTTTCATAAGCACTAATCGTTGAATGAGTAGTATTAAGAGTACTAGCTAGTTCTTCTTGGGTAATATTTTTTTCTTTTCTAAATTCTTTTAATCTCATACCAATAATCTTTTTATCAATATTATATTTACCATTATTAAAACTATTCTTATTAGAAAGCCCCAGCATATAATCCATACTAACATTATAATAGTTACATAAAGAATTCAAATGCTTTAAAGGAATAATTTTACTGCCATTTTCCCATAGTGAATAAGTCTGCTGAGTAATGTTTAATAGCTTAGCAATATCCTTTTGTTTAAGATTAAAGTCTTCTCTTAATTCTATTAGTTTTTGAAAATTCATATCTAACACCTAATATAATTTTCCCATTAAAAATAAAAATATCATTTTTTTACAAACAAATACGACAAAATATGATATAATTAAATAAAGTAGCAAAGGAGAAACTATGAAATGTATAAAGTGTAATGAAGAACTAGAAGTGGATGATAACTTCTGTCCCACCTGCGGAGAACTAACTCCTCATGGTTATTTATCTCTAAAAGATAATAAACTAAGATATAAAGAAAATAATATTGGTTCATTATTTACCTTAACTTCTATTATCATAATAAGTTTTATTACTATGACTTTAATAAGTGACAAAGATATGTTTGGACCATACATAGAATTACAAAAAGAAATATCTAGCTTAAAATATGGTTATAAAGTATCCATTATGAATACCAATAATAAATATACTAATATTGTTGTTGATACCAAAGAAGAAGCTATAAACCTAATAAAACAAGATATCACAAAACAATCTTGGAAATGTAAAAGAAATATAAATGTATCCCTAATTGAAAAAGAAATAAGTGAAAGCTATAACATTCCTAGTGTAAGTTTATGTGATGTTGATGAAGATGTATCAAATAAAATAAAAGAAGTAATAAGTACAACATACCAATTATTTCCTAATATAAAAGGATATCTAACAAACATAACAATAACCAATGCTCCAAGTAATGAGGATTATATAGCCTATTTCAATCCTACTAATACCTTTATAAATAATAACTTAGATATAAAAGAATATAACAAAGTAAATAAAACAGAAATATTATTAAATAGTTATTATTTCTTAAATAAAGATATCCTAAGTAAAGGATTAAAAGAAAACTGGTATCCAAATAATGCTAGTTATGAATCACTAATAGCCCATGAACTAGGTCATTACATAACATTTGTAACATTGTTAAAGCAAAATAATATTGATAACATAACACTAGTAACAAAAGATAATATAAATAGCTATCAAAATATTCTAAATATCTTAAAAAAAGGAACATACTCAAAAGAACTAGTCGAAGAATCCATAGAGAGTTATAACAAAAAGTATAATACCAATATTTCACTTGAAGACTTTACCAAAAGTATCTCTGGTTATGCTAGTCAAAAAGTAAAAGAAAACGTAAATTATGACGAAGTAATCGCCGAAGCCATTCATGACTATTATTTACATAGAGATTCGTCAAGTACTAGTTCATTAGAAATAATAAATATCATAAAAGAGAGGTTACAACAATGAAAGAATGCATAAATTGTAAAAAAGTCGTAAGAGATAGTGATAAGTATTGCCGTAATTGTGGCATAAGAGTACTAAAACCATATCAAAATATCTTAATAAAAATAACCAAAGTACTCTTAATAATAATCTTAATAATAATGATAGTAATGTTTGTTCTATCATATCTAATATAAAGGAGTAAAAAGATGAAAGAAAATAATTATTATAATAAAAAAGTAGAAGAACTATATAAAGAATTAAATACCAATATAAGTGGATTAACTGAAGAAGAAGCAAGTAAGAGATTAGAGGAGTATGGCGAAAATAAATTAGCAGAACGAAAGAAAAAATCAAATTTCATAATCTTTTTAAATCAGTTTAATGATCTAATGATAATACTATTAATATTTGCTTCAGTATTTTCTGCAGTAATATCTTATATCCAAAAAGAATCATATGCTGACTCAGTAATAATTCTAATAATCGTCATAATAAATGCAACCCTAAGTTTTATCGAAGAGAAGAAAGCCGACAAGGCAATCGAAGAACTAAATAAAATGTTTATAACTAATAATAATGTTATAAGAGATGGTAAGAAAGAAACAATAGATGTAAGAAAAATAGTACCAGGAGATATAATAGAACTAGAAGCTGGTGACTATGTATCCGCTGATGCTAGGATAATATCATCAGAGGCCTTAGAAGTAAATGAATCAACCCTAACCGGGGAATCAAAAAGTATCAAGAAAGATAATATAGATATAACCGAAGAAAAAGAATTATACGAAAGAAAAAATATGGTTTATGCTGGCTGTAATGTAACAAATGGACATGCCTTTGTAGTAGTATGTAGTACCGCTATGAATACAGAACTAGGCAAAATAGGAGCAAGCCTTATGAATAATAAGAATGAACTAACTCCCCTTCAAAAGAAAGTAAACCAAATAAGTAAAGTATTAACCTATATAATAATAGCAATAATAATAGTTATGATGGTCGTAGGTCTACTTAAAAAGAATGATTTCTTTGATATCCTAATGTTATCCATCTCATTAGCGGTCGCCGCTATCCCTGAAGGAATGTCATCAGTAATAACCATAATATTATCTCTAGGAATGTCCGAAATGGCTAAAAGAAATGTAATCATAAGAAAGATGGCCTCTGTTGAAACACTAGGTTCAACTGATATAATCTGTTCTGATAAAACAGGAACTATTACTGAGAACAAAATGCAAGTAAAAAGTATCTATGTAAACAATAAATTATATACCGAAAAAGATAATATAGAAAACATAAATCTATATAATTATTGTTTATCAAGTTGTCAAAATGTAACAAAGAATAACGACAAATATCTAGGAGATGAAACCGAAGTAGCCATCTATAAATACCTTGAAGAAAAAAATATATTAATAAATATTCCAAGAGTAAAAGAGTATCCATTTGACTCAGATAGAAAAATGATGAGTACTATCAATACCATTGAAGGTAAAGAATATTCATTTACTAAAGGAAGTTTAGACTCAGTATTACAAAACTGTTCCTATTATCTAGAAGATAATAAATTATATAATATAACTACTGAATATAAAGAAAAAATATTTAAAATAGAAGAAGAAGAATCAGAAAAATCCCTTCGTATCTTAGCACTAGCCTATAAAACAGAAAACACAAGTGATCCAGAACATAATATGATATTTATAGGATTAATAGGAATGATGGATCCACCAAGAATATCAGTACCAAATGCTATTAATACTTGTAAAAATTCTGGAATAAAAATAGTTATGATAACTGGAGATAGTATAAATACTGCTCGTGCAATAGCTAAAAGTGTTGGTATTATCGATACCGATGAAGGAGCAACAACAGGAAAAGAAATAGATAAGTTAACAGACGATGAATTAAAAGAAGCAGTAAAAAAATATAATGTTTATGCTAGAATATCACCAAGTACCAAATTAAGGATAGTAGATGCACTTCAAAGTAATGGTTATGTCGTAGCCATGACTGGAGATGGCGTAAATGATGCACCCGCTATTCAAAAAGCTGATATTGGAATAGGCATGGGCATAACCGGAACTGAAGTAGTAAAAAAAGTAGCAGATTGTATTCTTGTAGATGATAGTTTTTCTACCATCGTCGATGGAGTTGAAGAAGGAAGAAGAATAACTTCTAATATCAAGAAAATAATACTATACTTACTTGCGGGTAATATAGTAGAAGTACTTCTAGTATTCATATCTATGGTACTAAATATGGAAATGTTTACAACATTACAACTACTATGGATAAACCTAGTAACCGATAGTATACCTGCTATTATGTTAGCTTTCGAAAAGAAAACAGAAGACCAAATGGAAAATACTCTTGCTAATAAATACAATGAAAGTTTCTTTACACCATTATTAACAGCTAAAATAGTAATCGGAGCAATCATAAAATCAATAGTAATGTTAATAATATTTATCTATTTTGCAAAAGAAGCAGATGTAAATACCGCAGGTTCATTATTATTTATCTACTTAGTAACTCATGAATTACTATTCTCGTTCTCTTGTCGTAATATTAAGAAGTCAGTACTAAATAAAGACATCTTTTCAAATAAAAAACTAACATTAGGAGTATTCTTAATACTATTAGTTCAAATCATAGTATTAGTAACCCCAATAAGTAAATACTTTATAGTACCAAATATAAAAATAAATTATATCTTGATAACTATCGGAATATGTTTTATAATGTTTGTATTAGGAGAGTTAGTAAAACCAATATATACAAAATTATTTAAAGATTACAGGGAGGTTAAAAATGAAAAATAATAATAGTACTTTTATTGCTCTTGGTGGTATTCTTGTCTTATCAATATTTAGTTTTATTGTAGCAAAAAATATCTTACCAGATAGTGATAATAATCAGTATTACGCTAAACCCAATGAAAATATGATAGCTAAAATAGAAAATATTACTAAAGAAAATAATAAACTTATAATAACAACAGCAGGAGATTCAACTGAATACTGTCTAAAAACAACTAAGAGTGTTCCCAGTATAGATTCATTATGCTGGAATAAAATAGAAAATAACAAAGTAGAGAGTAATTACTTTACATATAAAAAATATTATCTTTGGATTAAAGATAGTGATAATAGAATAAGTGGTAGAACTACTATAGAAAAGGAGTAAATATGGAAGACAATAGAATAGAAACTACTAGAAATAGAGTATTTGTCCGAGAATTAGCTTTTGGGAAAGATAGTCCTATTGCTATGAAGACAAATGATAATTTTGTATATAGAGTAACCGGTATGGATCAAGTAGAAGATATTATAACTAGTGGATATGCAAGAAGTAAAGATAAAGTAAAAGGTGGTCATAATAATGAATTATTTTGGACTAGAGGTGGAGATAAATTATTTTACTACGATAAAAGACCAGTACTAGAAGCACCTTATACCAAAGTAAAAGATGGTCAAATGGGAGCTATCTCGTTAGAAGATTTAACTGCTATATGGATATTTAATGAAAAAGAAAATAAATATGTTAATTGCATTGAATACTATAGATGTTTAAGAGAAGAACTATTATCTTCTAAAGGAAAAAGTAGAAGGTAATATATCCCTCTCACATTACATTGTTCGAGGTTTTTGAAAGCCCAAGGTCTTTCAAAAAAATTTACTGGGCCAAATGTCTCTAAAATAAAAGTATTTATATAAGCTATAGATTTATGTCTATAGTTTTTCTTATATCCACATATATTGTTGATAAATAAAATTACTAAAAAATAATGACAAGAGTAAAAGCAAGTGCTATAATAAACATTAAAACAATTGAAGGGAGCAATTATATGAGTAAAAAAGAAGAATACCAAGAAATATATATAAACTTAGATGATTCAGGTAAATTATCAAAAAAAGAAGAATTATCAGTATATGCAGGAATAGTCTTTTTATCAAAACAAGAAAAAGATAAATTTATAACTCAGTATCGTAAAATAATAAATGAAATAAAATGTTCTTATTGTAATGAGGAAAAAGGAAAATGTACTAAAAAATGTAAAGAAATAAAAAATACTAATATTAAAAATAGTCATAAAAGAAGAATAATGAATTATATAAATAAATATTATACTATTGCTTTAATAATAGATAATACAAGAGTATATGATCATATTATAAATAATAAAGCCTCAAAAGGAAGATATATAGATTATACAATAAGAAGATTAATTAAAAGTACCATTGAAGAATTAATAAAAGATAAAAAAATAGATCCATATAAAAATGTTAGATTAATAATAAATATAGATGAACAATCTACAAAGAGTAATGGCTACTATAACCTAAAAGATGGCTTAACTGAAGAATTATTACATGGAATAATAAATTATAATTATGATATAACACATAAAAACATATTATTTGGAAAATTAGATATATCACTATCATATCAAGACTCAGGAAAAAGTTATCTAGTTCAAGCAGCAGACCTAATCGCAGGCACTACTAGAAGAAAAGCACTTGCTGATAGAGATGATATAGATATCATAGATCATAAATTATTATTTCCATAAAAAGAAAAGAGACTATTTCTAGTCTCTTCCCAACTCAAGTGGTGTACTTAACATACACTTAATTTAATAAAATCAACATTGAGCTATCGACCTGACAAGATTTCTCTCCGGTAATACAATAATACTATAACTATCATTAAAAGTCAAGTATATTGCACTATTATTATACACAAAATAGTAAAAAATATACCAATAATAAACTACTTTAAATATATATTAATTGCTTATATATAATAGGTATGTAGATACTCTTCTATTAGACCTTAGACTAATAGAAGCACTAACAAGACTTTAGACTTGTAGTGATAAAAAACAATTGACAAAACAAAAAAACTATCATATATTATATATGGAGGGATATTTATGTATAAATATGTAGGTAATGTAATCATGTTTACTATAAATATCACACCTTTATCTCATCAAAAATAAAAGTAAAAAAAATGAGATGTGGGTGTGAGTTTTTGTCGTGCCTGCATCTATATATATAAATAGAAGTTATATGGATGCAATATATTCATATAACTTTTTTTGATGGGAGGAATATTATGATAGATATAAATATAAGTAAAGTATGTAAGTCATTTGGCTTTGACTTAATATTAAATAATATAGATATAACAGTACAAAAAGGAGAAAAAGTAGGCTTAATTGGAACAAATGGAAGTGGAAAGAGTACTATACTAAAAATAATCGCAGGCCAAGAAAGTATAGATTCCGGTTCCCTTTCAATAAGAAATAATATAAGTATAGGCTATTTAAGTCAAATACCTGAAGAAAAAGATATAATAGTAAAAGACTATATAAATAGTGCCTTTAAAGAAATAATAGAACTAAAAGAAAAATTAGAAAGATATGAAGATAAACTTTTAACTGAAGATTATAAAGTAATAACAAAGTATATGAATCTGCAAGAGAAGTTTATCTCGTTAGGAGGATATGAATACGAAACAAAGATTCAAAAAATACTACCAGTATTTAATATAACTGAAGAAATATTAAATAGAAATTTCAATACCCTATCTGGAGGAGAAAAAACCATCATATCTCTAATAAGATTATTATTACAAGAACCAGATGTCTTATTATTAGATGAACCCACTAACCATTTAGATATAAATAAAATAATTTGGTTAGAAAAAACATTAAAGAACTATAAAGGTACAATAATACTAGTATCACATGACCGCTATTTCATGGATAATGTCATAAACAAAGTATATTTATTAACCAAAAGAGGAATAGAAGTATATCATGGTAATTATAGTTACTATATTAAAGAAAGTGAAAATAGACTATTATTAGAATTAAAAAACTATAAAGACCAACAAAAACAAATAACCGCTATGAAAAATAGTATCAAAAGATTAAAAGAATATGGTAGGCTTTGTGGACCAAGTGGTGGAGAAATATTTTTTAGAAGAGCTGCCAATATCGAAAAAAGATTAGAAAAACTAGAAAAGTTAGATAAACCAGAAGAAAAGAAAAAACTAAATATAACTTTTGATATGGATAGTAGATCAGGCAAAGATGTCTTAACAATAAATAATCTAAATCTATCTTATGGTACTAAAGAAATATTTAATAACCTTAACTTAAGTATTAAATATCAAGATAGACTATGTCTAGTCGGAGATAATGGTGTTGGTAAATCAACTCTAATCAAAGAAATATTAAAAGGAAACAGTAGTATAAAATTAGGAAGTAATATCAAGATAGGTTATATTCCTCAAGAGATCGAGTTTGAAGATATTAATTTATCAGTACTAGAAGAAGCTAGAAAATATTTCATTGGACCAGAACAATATTTAAGAAGTGCCTTATTCAAATACCTCTTTGCAGGAGAAAACATTCATAAAAAAATAAAATACTTATCTGGAGGAGAAAAAGTAAGATTAAAAATATTCTGTCTAATTCAAGATTCTTATAACTTCTTAATTCTAGATGAACCCACTAATCACATTGATATTGATACAAGAGAAATGCTTGAAGAGTCACTACAAGAATTTACTGGTACTATATTATTTGTATCTCATGATAGGTATTTCATAAATAAAATAGCCAATAGTATAATAGAAATAAAAAATAAGAACATAACTAGATATATTGGTAATTATGATGATTATCGTGAGAAAATAAACAAAATATGATATAATTAAATGAGAGGAAATATGAATAACATACCAAAATTAAAATTTAAATATTTAACTCTTGAAGAAACTATTATTAAAGAAATAAAAGAACACGAAAAAGAATTCATAAACAAATGTAATAATAAATAACTTATCCACAGAAACTGTTGACAGGCAAAAGCGTCAATGGTTTTTTATTTGACATAATTTGCATCTTTCTATATAATATAAGCATCTAGAAAGGAAAAATACCATGGAATTAAACATTGACTACGTATCCGATTTACACTTAACTCACTACATAAGTAAAAATGAAAGCATAACCAAAATAGATAAATTAGTCCAAGATAAAATAAGTAGGCAAGTAAAAGGAGATATCCTTGTAGTAGCGGGAGATATCGATGAAGATATAAATAGAGTGAGTGAACTATTATATTCATGTTCAAAATACTATAAAAAAGTAATATTCGTCCTAGGTAATCATGAATACTATATACCAGTAATAAAATATATCTATACTGATCCTATGGCAAAAGAATATAACTATAATAGTATGAATAAAGTATATAGATTAAATGAAATATTTAAAGATAATAACGATATAATCATACTAGATAAAACAAATAATACTAAAGGACTATATACCTATAATACCTTCTTATTAGCGGGAGATACCCTTTGGTATAAACCAGTAACATTAGTAGATAAACTATATAACTATCCTATGCAGAATGATTCAAGATTTATCTTATCAGAATTATCTAAGAAAGATAAAATATTAAAATTACATAACGATAGCATATCTTGGTATAATAACTTACCAAATAATATAGATTTAATAATAACACATGTACCACCATTTAGAAATAAAAGCAATAGTAGAGGTAATAACTCTTGTTATTATACAGAAGTTAAAGAATATAAATCACCAGTATGGATATATGGACATGATCATAAAGAAGAAGATATAATAATAAATAATACAAGATTAGTATCTAATCCATGGGGTTATGATACTAAAGAATTTAAAATAAAAACATTAACATTAACTAAATAATAAACTAAGATATCAAGTCTTAGTTTTAATATACCTATATATTATTTCTATTATGTCCACTATAAGCCTTACTATGTAAGTCTTATTAGTGTTTAATTAAGCTAAGTAAACTTATCTTAATTAAATGTATCCAAGATACCTATTATATATAAGCTAAAGGTATATACTAATACTATTATAGTATAAAGAAGTAATTATATAAATAAGAGTAGAAAAATAATCGTATAGTCATATATAATAAAAAACTATGATATAATAACTTCAGGTGGTGAGATTATGTGTTTAATATGGAACTTAATAAAAGCATTTACTGATACAGAAGATGATAATAAAAAAGATAATAATGATTTAGAAGATTGGCAAAAAGAATTAGTAAAAGAAAAGAAGTATGATTCATTTAACTTTGAAGAGGAAGAACTAGAAGATGATGACTATTATTCTGAAGATGATGATGAATAAGAAATTTGTCAAAATGTATTGAATAAATAAAAATAATTTGATATACTTAATTTAGTTAAAGGAAGACGCTAGTACAGGTCTATTTAATAGATTTTTTGTGCTGCGTCTTTTTGTATTAACAGAAAGTAGGAGTTGAAGTAGTAAGTATGAAATATAAAAAAGATAACAATTTAAAGAACAATAGTTTAAAAGATGATAATCTAAAAGATAATGATTCGAAAGACAATGATTTGTATTTTATTGACGTCCCATGTAGTGAAAAAAAAGATGCAATTGGATATTCAACATATGTAGATTCATTACAAAGTGCTTTAAACACAAAGGCAAAAATGATAGGAATAATTTCAAACTATGGTTCTGGAAAAAGTACAATTTTAAATATGTTAAAAGACAGAGAATCACACAAAAAAAACGAAAAAATTTGCTTTATAAACTTATGGAATATACCGGCTAATAGAAATAGAAATAGAAATAAAGTGAACGAACAAAGAGATTATACTATAAATATTCATAAATCATTTTTAAATCAATTAATAAACGATCTGGATTTTGAACGTCATAAAAAAAAGTACCTGCAAAAACAAATTAACAAAAATTATAGTTTTATTGATATTGCAGTAGAAAATAAAAATTTTATTATACCATTATATCTTTTACTAGTTCTAACAATATTTACAATAGTATTAAAAGTTGATTTGCCCGATACACAAAATAAAAAAATTTCAATTCTAATTCTGGAAATGGCAATAGCGGTAAATTTTGTATATCTGTTAATTAAATCTAAAATTTATTTTTCTTTTAATAAAGAAAGTAAAAATAGCAGAGAAATAGATGAATTTGAAACCATAGAATGCTTTTCAGAAATATTAAGTGAATGTAAAAAAAAAAAATAGAAAAATTAATAATATGTATTGAAGATATAGATAGATTTACTAATGAAACTGAAACAATTAGATTCCTTGAACAAATATATAAATTTTATAATGAAGCTAATCATGTAAATGATATTGACATTAAATTTATTATAACAATAAAACCAGCATCGTGTTTAGAAGACGAATTAAATAAAATTAAGAAAAATGTTAACAATGATAGTATTAAAAATATATATGAAAAAATATTTGATTTTATTATTAATTTGCAACCAGTTTCTATTCAAAATTATGATGCTTTAATAAATGAATTGTTAAAACCAAAGTGCGATGAGTTGAAAAAAATTGGAATAGACATTAACTCTAAAGAAGATAATTATTTTTTAATGTATTTATATAGGGGAAAATCTGTAACAATAAGAGATATCAAACATAGGTATAATTATGCGATTAGTTTATATATGAATTTAATGAAACATAATTCTAAAGTTTCAAGTTCTTCTTTAAGTATTGAAAAATGTTTTTATGTTGCATACCTAGAAGACGAATTTTCACATGAATTTTATAGCTTGATAAGTGATCCAAATAATTTTGAAAGTATGGTTATTAATTATTTAATGAATCATAAAATACGATATTGTGAGTCATGTGAACTACCAAATGAATGTGGTGTAAGTACTGATGAAAATGTGTGTAAATATTCAGACCACGAAAAATTTATTGAAGAAATAAAATATGGATTTGAACAAAAATTAATAGATTCCACCTATTCTATGTATTTTTTTAAATTTCCAAAAGGAAAAGAAATTAAAAACATATATAATCAAGGAATCAATGATTCATTATTGCGCAATAACTTTACGTCTATTCAGCATTTTAATGAATGTGCCAACAATTGTGATGAAGAAGAAATTATATTAACTATTAAACGATTAATAGAAGTAAAACATATGCCTACAATCATCTTTAATAACAAAAGATTATTTGAAATAACTTATGATAGATATATAAAAGAATTAGAAGAACTAATTTTGTCATATGATATTGTTACAGAGCGTAAGAAAACCTTACAGATGTTGGAAGATATAAGGAAAATTGGTGGTATAAAATCAAATCATTGCTTAGATATATATATCAAAAAAAATGCACAAAAATGGAAAAGTGAATTAGAAGAATCAACATTAATTGATATTAGAAAAAGAATCCTTTATATATGCGGAGGACTTCCACTAATATATAAAGTACTTTATGATGAATCATTTCCAGCGATAACTAAAGATGAAATGAAAATAATAAATAATATAAATATAACTTTTAATTTAATAAATTCTAATCAAATAACTAATGATATGATAGGTGGCTTAAGTGAACTTGATTTAAGTAAAGTGAATGCAAAAGATTATTTGTCATTTTTAGAAAAAATTACTAATATTGATTCGCAATTATTTAAAGAAATTATATATACCTTCAAACCACATTTATTTAAGATGTCAAGGCAGAGCAAATGTAAAATATCATCAAATAGTCAGTATATAGAAAAATTAAGCTTAAATAATCCTGATGAAATATTAAACTTTTGTGAACTATATATGTTTATTCCAGCGAATCTAGAAAAAAAATTTATTAACAGTACATTTTCAATGACAAATGAAGAAAAAGAAGTAAGAATAGAAAGATATGTAAATCTGCTAAAAAAAATAAATCATATCAGTATTCATGGATTAAAATTTCTAGACGAATATAATAACAAATATGAATATAACGAAATAATTGAAAAAGAAATGCTTGATAAGGGTAAATATCATTTATATGTTTATTCTAAAGCATCAAGAACAGAAACATTTGGTTTGGATGATGATGAAACTGCGGAAAAATTAGAAGAAGCCTATAAATATTATTTTATTAATGAAAAAGAGTTAGGTAAAAAAATTAGTCCAACTCTTGAAATGTTAAGATACTTGTCTAAGAAAATAGATATAAACGATCTTCCAGTAGAAAAAAGAAACCTATTTAATGTATTCCCACAAACATATAGTGATGTAGAATATATAATTAAAAACAAAGATAATAATTATATTAATAATTATTTAAAAAGAATTACTAAATTTGATAGTAATAATGAACAAAAAATATTTAATATAATCTACATGTGGGCCTCTAATGGTGAAAGAATGGAGAGTGATACATATCAATCACTAAAAAAAATAATTAACAAAAGAAATTCAACAAAATTTGGAACATTAAAAAGCAAAAAAAAGTTATTGAATTAATTAATGTAACTTAAATAAAAAAAGTATCATTATTATATGCAAATAGTAAATTTTATTCATTAATTTTATATAAAAAGGAGATGAAGTAAGTACATGGGAACATATTTAATATCTTTACTAATAATAACAATTATATTTATATTAATTACATTATATATAATGTTTGTTAGTAAAAATAAAAGAAGTGAAAATATAACTATATGTGGGGTATTATGGGCTATGATTTCTGTTTTTGTTACATTGGTAATTTCAATAGTAAATTATCAATCAGACGATATAGAAGTTATTTTTAAAGATGGTAGAACAATGACTATCGAAAATTTAGATGCCATAATCTTAGATAAGGAAGATTTGAAATTAAGCAATAATACATGTCCAGATTATCTTTGGTATATAAATCTGTGTAATAATGGAAATATAGTTTCAAAAAATATTAAAATTAAAATTACATTTGATAATATTGTTTTTAATGAAAGCCCAGATTATTATGGCTTAGCTGATGGTAGATATAGCATAGGAGGTTACAGAAGCTTATTATATGATGTACAAGATATTATTTTACCAGGAAGTTGTGTTCCACTACAAATAATAGATTTTACCAAGTCCTACATTGATAAAGATTTGGATAGTGATAAAATGACTATCTACATTTATACTGAGAATAATAAATTAGTAAAGAAAGAATATACAATTAATCTTAAAGAAAAAATGGATTCGATTAATAAATCAAAACAAGGGTAAAAGTTTAAAAAAGAAAATATAAATAATTCATTAAATGGCTTAAAAAATAAGTATTAAATGATATAATACAAAATCAAGGAGGTAACACTATGAAATCATTATTTGATTATATAGATGGTAATAGTTTTTTAACTACAATAATAGGTATTATTGTAGGTTGGATATTAAATTTTATATCAACTATGTATTTTGATAAAAAAAATGAAAGACGAAGAAAGAAGGAATTAGAAAGAATAGAAAAGCAAAAACGATTTGAAAATAAACCTGAGCTTCAAATAGATAAGAATAATAGTGATAATAATATTGATATGGAAATTTTTATTGGTACTTTTAAAGTTGAATACAATAAAGAAAAAGAATATAAAATCAGTTATTCACAAAATATTAAAAATAAAGAAAATCATTGCTATAAAGATATTGTTATAAAAAATATAGGAAAAAGCGATATTGAATGTTTAGACATAGTTTCGACAAATAAAAAAGGACTTATATTATGTGATTACAATTCACTAAATAATTTAGTAGATAACGAATTGATATGTTATGATTATTGTTATGACAAAAAAATAAGAGTTGGAGAAAGTATTAAGATCAGGATTTATTATGAATATAACAAACAACCACATTTAATGTGGAGCTCTACCTTAGCATTTTTATTCGAAGATCAGAATCATAACTATTGGGAACAACCATTTTTTTACGAAAAAGACAATATATACGCACCATATGAAATATCGTATAAAGAATTAAAAAAAGCAGTAACTACAGACGATGCGTATGAATGTTTTGAACATCCATGGCTATGGTGAAAAAATATAATATAATTTTAAAATTAAAAAGTAGAATATGTATGGCTTATTACATATTCTACTTTAAGTTAAGATTATTAAAAAAGACTTAGCTATAAATAAGATGTGATTAAGCTTTTTATCGTGATTTATGAATAAAGAAGATAATAGACAAAAAGAAAGAGATATATTAAAGAATAATATACTATCTAAATATAATATACCATTAATTAGATTAACTACTAATGGTAGTAGAGAAGAAAATATTATAAGAAGTAAATTAGATGAGATAGTTAATAGTAAATAATTATATATATTTTATTATGCTCACTGTAAGCCTTACTATGTAAGTCTTATTAGTGTTATTATTAGCCTAGGTCTAATAACAATATGCCTATTGCATCTATTATATATAAGCAATAACTATATACTAATATTATTTTAGTATAGAGAAATTTGTCTAAATTTGTTGATTAAATAAAAATAAATGGTGGTTACAATATTACTTTTGCCTCTAATTAAAAAAAATATAAGTAAAATATAATTATATCTATTATTTACAATACCAGAAATAAATATAAAAGGGTACGTAAAAATGATAATTAACAAAGTAGTTAACATTAATTGTCAATTCCATCACAAATAAATATAAACTAATGACTTTATGTTAAATTATTGATATAATTAAGGCGAGGTTGTTACTATTAAAACATTATTGTATATATTATTTTTTCCTCTTGTGCTTGTTTGGTATATCCTTAAAATAGGGGCTATCATGTTTTATTATATTTTTATTTTGATGATTGATATGACTAAACTGGTTTGTAATTTAATAATTTGGTTATTTCAAACAATATATAATATTTTTAGTAAAAAGAAAATACATATTAATTTTCCAGAATCATCTTTTAAGAAGACAAATGTTAAATCAAATAGAGTAGTAAAAAGAAATTATAAAGATGAAGAGTTTGATAAAGAAGCAAAGTTATGGGGATTATCAGAAGAGGATAAAAGAATAGCTAAAGAAGAAAGAATGAGCCCAGCAGATTTCATTGAAGCAGAAGAACGAGATGATGATGAACTTATTACTAATGAATGGGAAGAAGATAAGTATAAATAACAGTTAAATAAGACATCTGAGTAATAATTATATACTAAATATTTTAATAATTAAAGTCTATTATTTTTATTAAATATATAGTAAAATTAATAGTAAAAAGACTAGATAGCAAATAAAAATTTACTTATCCAGTCTGAACTGTAACAATTTATGGTACGAATTAGTCGTAAAATATCGAAATTTGTCAAATTGTATGATATAATTTTATACGAGAGATAACAATAGTTAGTGGGTGATGAAGATGAATAAACTGTTCATAGATACAAACATTTTTGAATCCAAAGGATTTAATTTTGATCAAAAAAATATTTTGATAAAATTATTAATTGAAAATGCGAAAAATAAAAATTATGAGTATTATAATCTATCAGTTATTGATAAAGAAATTATTTCACATATAACTGATCGTTGCAGTTCAAGAAAGAAGGAACTTTTTGGAAAATTTAAATGGATAAAGAATTATGTTAAAGAAAAAGATGTAGATGTGAATTGCTATAAAGAATTAATAGATTATGAAAACTTTAAAAAAAATATATTTGCTGTAGATTGTAGTCTCGAAAAAGTAAATCCTGAGAATGTCTTTAAAAAATATTTTAAAGTAGAATTACCTTTTGAATTAAAAAAAGAAAAGAAAAGTGAATTTCCCGACGCTTTTATATCTGAATATTTAAATGATTTATCCATGAAAGATAATGACAAAATTTATTTTATAAGCAATGATGCTGGATTAGTAAAGTCATTAGACAAGTCCATTGTAACATTTAAAAATATAACCAGCTTTTTTAGTGAAATTAATAGTGATGATTCGGAAAAAATTAAACAATTTGCTTATGAAGTTATCACTGCAAAATTAACTGAAATAAGTTCTCGTATTTTAGGATTAGGAGAATTTAATACTGTTGGTTTAGAAGATGAAGAAATAGATCCAGAAAGCATTCAATTGAGTAATGATTTTAATTTGGAAATATTAGAGTCAAATAATGATGAATTATATGTGAATTGTATATTTAATAAGGTAGAACTAATAGGAAATTTTAGTTGCTTAGATTATGAAAATTCTTATTGGCCAAACGATGAAGATTATTATACTTATACAAAATATTTTAAAACCAATAAAATTGAATATGAAAATTATGAAGTCAATTTGAAAATATATAATGAAAATGATAATTATAAAATTGAATATGACAATTTGTATAGTTTTAGTATTAATTATGAGAATATGAAAGAATATGCTACAGAGCATTTTAGTCCATTTGAAGATTATGATGGTGAAGATGATTGGTCTCAAGATGGCTATATGAGATAAGGAGAAAATAATATGAATAATAAGAAAGAAAGAGAAAGAGAAGAACTTCATAAAACTATTTGGAAAATTGCAAATGAGTTAAGAGGTTCAGTTGATGGATGGGATTTTAAACAATACGTTTTAGGATTGTTATTTTATAGATTTATATCAGAAAATATTGAAAACTATGTTAACAAAAATCAAAGAAAAGCAGGTATTACAGATTTTCAATATAGAAATATTTCTGATGAAGAAGCATTACTTGGAAAATCACAAATACTTGATGAGAAAGGATTCTTTATTCTTCCAAGTGAATTGTTTTGCAACATAAGAAAAGGTGCAGATAAAAATGAAAACTTAAATGTTGTTATTTCAAATGTATTTAATAACATTGAATCATCGGCAAGAGGATCAGCATCGGAAGATGATGTTAAAGGTTTATTTGATGATTTTACTATTGATAATAAATTAGGTAACACAGTTGATGAGAGAAATGAAAAACTTGTTAAGTTATTAAATGCCATTGGGGATTTAAACTTTGGAGATTATGAGGATAATAACATTGATTTATTTGGAGATGCATATGAGTTTTTGATGACTATGTATGCTTCATCAGCAGGGAAATCAGGAGGAGAATTCTTTACTCCACAAGAAGTTGGAGAATTACTTGCAAGAATAGTAATAATGGATAAAACATCTGTTAATAAAGTTTATGATCCTGCATGTGGATCAGGTGGATTACTTTTAAAGTTTGCTAAGATACTTGGGAAAGAAAATGTAAGAGAGGGATTCTTTGGTCAAGAGATAAATCTTACAACTTACAACTTAGCTAGAATAAATATGTTCCTACATAACATTAATTACAATAATTTTAGTATTGAAAGAGGAGACACTTTAATTCATCCAGCGCATTGGAATGATGAACCATTTGATGCGATAGTATCTAATCCACCATACGGTTTGAAATGGGTTGGAAAAGATAATCCAATTTTGATAAATGATGAGAGATTTGCTCCGGCCGGAGTATTAGCTCCAAAGAAAGCAGCTGATTTTGCCTTTACAATGCATATGTTATCATGGCTATCTCCAAAAGGAACGGCTGCTATTGTAGAATTCCCAGGAATATTGTATAGAAATGGTGCAGATCAAAAAATCAGAAAATATATGATTGACAATAATTATATAGATACTATTATTCAATTACCTACAGATTTATTTTTTGGAACAAATATAGCAACTTGTATATTAGTTCTTAAGAAAAACAAAACAGATAATAATGTTTTATTGATTGATGCTTCTAATGAATTTGTAAGAACTACCAATAAATCTAAACTATCTGATGAGAACATAAATAATATTGTTGAGATGATAAAAAGCAGAAAAAATATTGATGGAAAATGTTATGTTGCTTCTTACGATGAGATTAAGGATAATGATTATAATATATCTGTTAGTACATATGTTGATACACCTATAGAGGAATTAAATATTGATATACATGCAGTCAATGAAGAAATATTAAATTTACAAAAAGAGGAAATGATTTTAAATGATGATATTTCTATGATTATTAGAAATATTGAGGGTGAAAATCATGAGTGATACAAAAATTAAATATTCAAAATTAAAAGATATATGTATTGATAATTTTTGGATAATGCCTTCAACTCCTAAATATGTTAATGAAGGGATTCCTTATTTAACATCAAAAAATATAAAAAATGGAAAAATAAATATATGTGATGTGAACTATATAAGTGAAACAGATTATAAAAACATTTCTAATAATAGAACTATACAATCAGATGATATATTGTTAAGTATGATTGGTACAATTGGTGAAATTGGTATTGTAAATGAAAATGATTTGCCTTTCTATGGACAAAATATGTATTTATTGAGATTAAATACTAACATAGTTAATGTAAAGTATTTCTATTATTTTTATAAGTCATCAATTGTTCAAAAAAAATTACTAAGTGGAAAAAATCAGGGAACACAGGGATATTTAAGGACCAAAAATATTGAAGAATTGATTGTTCCTATACCATCATTAGCAGAGCAAAATAAGATAGTTGAAATTCTTGATAAGTTTGAAAACAGAATTGATATTATAAAAAAGCAGATTGATAGTAGATTAATGCAATTTGAATATTATGCAAACAAAATACTTTTTAAAAAAGATTTTAATAAGGTGTTGATTGGAGATGTCTGTACAATTACAAAAGGAAAAACTCCGATTCAAAAAGCAACTCCCGGCGATTATCCTCTTGTTGTTACTACAAGTGAAAGAAAGAGTTGTGATAATTATCAATTTGATACTTCCGCAGTCTGCATTCCTCTCGTATCTTCAAGAGGACATGGTATTGCTAGTCTTAATCATGTATATTATCAAAATGGTAAATTTGCATTGGGTAATATTCTTTGCGCATTAGAAACAATAGATAATAAAAAATTGAATATTAAGTATTTATATTATTATTTAGAACAAACAAAAGATTATACATTGGTGCCTTTGATGAAAGGCGGAGCAAATGTTTCATTACACATGAATGATATATTAAAAGTAAAAATTAGTCTTCCAACTATAAATAAGCAAGAAGAAATAATAAAACAATTTGATACATTTGTCAAAATATCAAATGTAATGAAAGTAAAATTAGATTTATGTTATAAACAATATGAATATTATAGAAATAAATTATTAAGTTTTGAGGAGTTGAGTGTTAGTGAGTAGTATAGGTTTGATAAGTGAAAATGATAACTCTACTGTATTAGCAGATTATACAGGATTAAATAGAGTAGCAACATCTTTTCAAAGTGAAGATGTTCTTGAAAAAGAATTAATTAAAACTTTAGTTGAACAGGGATATGAAAGATTAAATATTAATTCTGAAGATGAATTAATTCTTAATTTAAGAAGACAATTAGAAAAACTTAATAATTATCATTTTACTGATGGAGAATGGGATAGTTTCTTTACTAAAGTAATAGCTAATAAAAATGATTATATAATTGAGAAAACAAGATTAATCCAAGAAGATTATAAACAAGAAATAACTCTTGATTCTGGAGAAAAGAAAAATATCTATTTAATAGATAAAAATAATATTCACAATAATAGTCTTCAAGTATTAAATCAATATGTTAATAATGATGGTAATTTTGATAATAGATATGATGTTACTATATTAGTTAATGGTCTTCCTTTAGTTCATGTAGAACTTAAAAAAAGAGGAGTAGATTTAAGAGAAGCTTTTAACCAAATAGAAAGATATCAAAGAGATTCATTTTGGGCAGGATCAGGATTATATAACTTTGTTCAAATATTTGTTATATCAAATGGAACATTAACTAAGTATTACTCAAATACTACAAGAGAGTTCCATATTAACAATCAAAAGAAAAAGAAATCTAATTCATTTGAATTTACTTCGTATTGGGCAGATCAAAAGAACAATGGTATTACAGATCTAATTGATTTTGCAAAAACATTCTTTACTAAACATACATTATTAAATGTATTAACTAAGTATTGTGTATTTACAAGTGAAGAAGATTTATTAGTAATGCGTCCTTACCAAATAGTTGCTACTGAAAAGATATTAAATAGAATTACCATTGCATATAATAATAAATTTTATGGAACTATTAAATCAGGTGGTTATATTTGGCATACAACAGGTTCTGGAAAAACATTAACATCATTCAAAACTTCACAGCTTGCTAGTAAATTAGATTTTATTGATAAAGTATTATTTGTTGTAGATAGAAAAGACTTAGACTATCAAACAATGAAAGAATATGATAGATTTAAAGAGGGAGCTGCAAACTCTAATACATCAACAAAAGTATTAGAAGAACAATTAAATGATCCTAATGCCAAAATTATTATTACAACAATTCAAAAACTATCTCAATTCATTAAAAAGAATGAGAATAGTGATGTATTTAATAAACATGTAGTATTTATCTTTGATGAATGTCATAGGTCACAATTTGGTGATATGCATAAGTCAATTATTAAGAAATTTAAAAAATATTATTTATTTGGATTTACAGGAACACCAATATTTCCAGAGAATGCCAGAACAGTAAAAGGTATATCAGAAACAACGGAACAAATCTTTGGAGAAAGATTACATACTTATACAATAGTAAATGCTATAGCAGATAAGAATGTTTTACCATTTAGATATGAGTATGTTGGTAGAGTTGACATAGCAAATGATGTTAAAGATGAAAAAGTATATAACATAGATGAAGAAAAACTATTTGATAATCAAATGCGTATAAGTCTTATTACAAACTATATAATAGATCATTTTAGTACAAAAACTAAAACATCCGAAAGCTATGTTTATTCAACGTTAGATAATGTTATAGATGTTGCAAAAAAGAATAATATAGAAGAAATTAAGTCTAAAAAGAGTATAAATGGTTTTAATTCAATATTTGCTGTATCAAGTATTAAAATGGCCAAAGAATATTATTCAGAATTTAAAAAACAGTTGGAATTCAAAAAAAGCAATTTAAAAGTAGCATTAATATACTCATATGGAGTTAACGGAGAAGATGGGGTTATAGACGAAAACTCAGAATCAACAGAAGCATTAAGTATAGATGATAGAACATTCCTAGAAAGAGCTATTAAAGATTATAATAATATGTTTGAAACCAGCTATGATACATCGTCAGAAAAATTTCAAAATTATTATAAAGATGTTTCTTTAAGAATGAAGAACAGAGAAATAGATATATTAATAGTTGCTAATATGTTTTTAACCGGATTCGATGCTAAAACATTAAATACATTATGGGTAGATAAGAATTTAAAATGGCATGGATTAATTCAAGCGTTCTCAAGAACGAATAGAATTTTAAATAGTGTTAAGACATATGGTAATATTGTTTCATTCAGAAACTTAGAAGATAGACTAAATGAAGCATTAGCTAAGTTTGGAGATGAACAAGCACGTGGTATTGTATTACTAAAGCCATATAATGATTATTATTATGGATATAAAGAAGAAAATGGTAAATCATTTGAAGGATATAAATTATTAGTTGAAAAATTAACTTCAAAATTTGCTCCTGGAGAATTAATGCAAAGCGAAGCAGAGCAGAAAGAATTTATAAGATTATATAGTGCTATATTAAGAGTAACTAATATTTTATCTTCATTTGATGAATTTAAAAACCAAGAATTAATAAATGAAAGAGATAAACAGGATTATCATAGCATTTATATTGAACTTTATAATGAATTCAGAAATAGAGTCAAACAAGAGAAAACTGATGTTACAGAAGATGTAGTATTTGAAATGGAGTTGATTAAATCAATTGAAGTTAATATAGACTATATCTTAACATTAGTTAAAAAATATCACGATTCTAATATGGAAGACAAAGAAATATTAGTAAGTATTCAAAAAGCTATTATGGCAAGTCCAGATTTAAGAAATAAAAAAGATTTAATTATGGCATTCATTGACTCTTTAGATCAAGATTCAAACGTGTATGCAGATTTTGAATCATTTATGAATAGTAAGAAAAAAGAAGAATTAGATAAAATAATAGACGACGAAGGTCTAAACAAAGAAGAAACATATAATTTTATTCAAAGGTCATTTGATAAAGGTAGAGTAGAAACAAACGGAGTAGAGGTATCTAATATATTACCTCCAATGAATATGTTTACTCCTACAAATGATAGACAAGAGAAAAAAAATAAAGTAATAGATAGGTTATTAGATTTCTTTGATAGATTCTTTAGCATAACTGGGAAGTAATTAAATAATATGAATATTATTGAAAAATTAAAAGGGAAAAACATTCATACTCAGATTAAATATTATGGTCTAAATGATTTGTCAACGGGCATTTCAATTAATGAGTTTTTAGAAGGTAAAAAAATAATTTTAGAAAACTACATTGATTTTGCAATAAATGATATAGATTCTTATATAGATTATGTATATTTGGAACATATATTAAAATTTGAGGAAGCAATTCCATATGTAATAGAGGATAAAAAAAATGAGTTTCAAATATTTGTAAATGATTGTAGATCACTATTTGAAAAATATGCAAAAAAAGACTTTATAAAATACATTCTTAATAATTATAGAGAAATATTTGAATACAAAAATGATGATATGATTTCTTGCCTAGAATATGATTTAAAAGAGTATACGATTATTAATATTGCTAGTTATAGTAAAAATATAAATGATGAGCTAATAGATTATTTGATTGATAATCAGCTCTATTCTCTTATTGATAATTTTGAATACTGGCAATCATATTTTAAAAAGAATCCAATAAAATTTGCCAAATTATTTAGTAAAGAAAATATAGAAAAAGTGTTCTATATGCGATACCAAAGTATTTTTGATATTTTAGTTATTTTCAATAATAATGATAGTTTTAAGACTAAAATAAAAGAAACTTCAGAATCAATATTTGAAATTATAAGTGAAAGATTTTTCGGTACTAAAGATGACAATCTTATTTGGGAAAGTTATTATACTTTAAATGATTGCTTATGCTTTTTTAGAAAAATAAAATCTTCAAAAGCAAATAAAGTTGAAGATGAATTAAATATTCAAAGAGATATATTTGAAGATAGTGTAATGAGAAATGGTCAAACCACATCATTTAAAATAGATCTAGAACCATTCAAAACTGGATTTGAAGACAAGAACATTCCGTGGGAAATTCGAATTATATCAGTGACACATGCCAAAGATGACGATAACAATTTAAATAGTTTTATTGATAATGCAATTAATAACGAGAGCAGTGGATTATTTGATATCATGTCAAGAAAAAATCCTGGAACTAATGAATATTTTACAAACTCGAGATTAAGAAATTTAAAAATATATACTTTTGAAATAAAAGGACGTATTGATGTCATTCTTTCCTCTAGTGAAAATATAAAAGAATATATTGATAGCATATATGAAGAAATAAAATATATATGTAAAAATTTAAAAGTTGATCACAATAACGAAGAGTTTAATAGTGATATAGAAATGTTATATTATTATCTAACAGATATTAAAAGTATAAATAAAGAAAGTGTAATAAGTTTAAAAAATATGTATTATGGATTATCTATGTTTTTATGTGGATTTATAGAAAAAATTTTAAGAATTATATATAAAAATAGTATTTCTTCAGATATTTATATTGCTGATAAAAATATTATGTTAGGAAATCTTTTAGATAATGAAGAAATAATACATAAAATAATAGGAATAAATCAATCGCGATGCTTAAGATATTTACTTACAAAGGTAGATTATGATACAAATGTTGGTCTAAACATAAGAAATGATTTAGCGCATTTGAACGGAAGAACGATGAAAGCATTGAGCTATGATATGATACTTGAATTGTTATCATATTTCACATCTGTAATAAACACTGCTTGTTTATACTATAATAATTTGAATATAAAAAAGGGTTCAGAAAAATAATTCTGGACTTTATTTATTATTTGGAATTTATGGTATAATAATTATTAAATTTGGGGGCGATATAATGAATCGAAGATATAGAAGTAAAAGTTATAATGGAAGAGGATTAGTAAGTATAGCAAGTTATTTGATAAGACAATTTTGTTTTCCTAATCCATTTGCTAATATAGTTAAAGATCCAAATACAGCTACAATTGTTAACTGGATATGTGGTGGTATTTTTATTCCACTTGCATATATACTTACAGGCACATGGTATAAAGGTGGTGCTAAAGCAGTTGGTAGCTTTGGATTCTTTATTAATTATGCAATCCTAACAGGTTTATTTTTATTGATAACTAAATTTATAACTAATCTTTATTTAGTAGCATTTCTATTTATTTTAGGGTATGCTATATTATGTATAGTTGAAAACAAATTGTTTGGAGAAAAGCATCCATTTTAAGAGTTAGTAAAATAGGTACTAATTCTTTTTTTAGGTACAATTTAGGTACAAAAATACTAAAAAAACACGGTAAATGACGGTTTATGCCAATATAAAAAGGCCTGTATTTAAAGGGCTTAACACCATTCGGTCTCTTCTAACTGAAGAGAGCAGCTATTTACGAAATAGCAAAAAGACTTATCCACATCACAATGATGTACTAAGTCTTTTTCTTCTACCTTACAAACTTGTAATATAAAATACACTAAAATAATGATATAATATAACTATAGAAAGAAGGAAATATAATATATGAAAAAGATAATGATAATTGAAGATGATACTATAATATCTAAAGAATTATATGAACTACTAGTAAATGCTGGCTATGAAGCATTAATACTAAAAGACTTCTCAAATGCCAAAGAAGAAATATTAAAAAGTAATATAGACCTAATTCTCTTAGATATAAATATACCATATCAAAATGGGGAGCAGTTACTTAAAGAAATAAGGAAAGAATCAAATATTCCCGTAATAATGGTAACCTCAAGAGCAAGTGAAACCGATGAAATATTATCAATCTCTTATGGAGCAGATGATTATATAACTAAGCCCTATAGTCCAACCATTCTATTACTAAGAATACAAAATATCTTTAAAAGATTAGATAATAGTGCTGAAGTATTAAAATATAAAGATTTAGAAGTCTCACCATCACGAGGTACCTTATCTGGTAGTAACAAAGAATTAGAACTAACCAAAAATGAAATGCTAATCTTTCAGCACTTATTAAATAACCAAAACAGAATTGTATCAAGAGATGAACTAATGACCATTCTTTGGAATAATGAAGAATACATAAATGATAATGCTCTAACCGTAAATATAAGTAGACTAAGAAGTAAACTAGAGGACTTTGGTTATCCAAATGCAATAGAAACAAGAAAAGGACAAGGATATATACTATTATGAAATTAACAAACTATTTAAAAGATAAAATAAGCATAATCATTATCACTATCATATCAATAATTTTAATAACCCTATTAGACATAGCCTTCAAAGTACCAGAGGGACTAATAATAGTAACCATAGTATTATTACTATTAACACTAATCATAGCCCTTTTAATATCATATTTCCAAAAAAGAACCTTCTATAACACCCTCATAACCAATACCAAAAATCTAGATAAAAAATACCTAGTCCTAGAAACCATACCAAAACCAACTACTTACGAAGAAGAACTAATATATAACATCATGTGCGACATCAACAAATCAATGATTGAAAATGTCAGTAGTTACATAAATAGCACCAAAGACTTCAAAGATTATATTGAGATGTGGATACATGAAGTAAAAATACCAATATCAAGTCTAATCCTTATGACCCATAATCATAAAAACCAAGTACCAAAAGAATACATTGAAGAAATAAAAAGACTAGATAACTACATCGACCAAATCCTCTATTATGTAAGAAGTAACTATACCAGTGAAGACTTTATCTTCAAAAAAGTAAAACTAGAAAAAATAATCTCATCAGTAGCCCTTAAAAATAAAGATGACCTCTTAGAAAATAAAATTGACCTAATCGTCGATATAAAAAATACCGAAGTCTATACCGATACCAAATGGTTAGAATTCATTTTAAATCAAATTATCAATAACAGTATTAAATACAAAAAAGATATTCCAAACTCCTATATCCAAATAAATGCTATAGAAGATAGTAGTCAAATAACCTTATTTATCAAAGATAACGGTATTGGCATACCAAAAAGTGATATCCCAAATGTTTTCAAAAAATCATTTACCGGTACTAATGGCAGAGATAAAATCAAATCAACAGGCATGGGTCTATACATAGCCAAAAAATTATGTACCAAACTAGGTCATAAAATAGAGATAGAATCTGAAGAAAAAGAATATACCATTGTCAAAATAACCTTTGGTAAAAATAAACTTTATCACCCAGAAGACTAACCTTACAAAAAAGTAATATACTGTAATATTAAAATTACGACAAATAACCTATTATCTAGTATTATTAATTACGAAAGGAAGGAAAATAATATGGAAAATATACTAAAAATAGAAAATATTGAAAAATACTATGGAAGTAAATCAAGTTTAACTAAAGCCATAGATAACATATCATTTGAAGTAGAAAAAGGAGAGTTTGTCGCTATCATGGGTTCTTCAGGTTCAGGTAAAACAACATTACTAAACTGCATATCCACAATTGATAAAGTAACCGCCGGACATATTTTTGTAGGAGGAACTGACATAACAAAACTAAAAGGAAATGATTTAAACAAGTTTAGAAGAGAAGACTTAGGTTTCATCTTTCAAGACTTCAATTTATTAGATACCTTAACAGCCTATGAAAATATAGCACTAGCCTTATCAATTCAAAATGTAAGTCCCAAAGAAATAGATAAAAGAATAAAGAAAGTAGCAAAAGAACTAGATATCGAATCAGTATTAAAAAAATATCCTTACCAAATGAGTGGAGGACAAAAACAAAGAGTAGCATCTGCTCGTGCCATAATAACAGATCCATGCCTAATACTAGCAGACGAGCCAACTGGAGCTCTAGATTCCAAGTCATCAAAAATGCTACTAGAAAAACTAACATACTTAAATAATAACCTAGGAGCCACTATTCTAATGGTAACCCATGACGCTTATGCCGCAAGTTATGCTACCAGAATAATCTTCATAAAAGATGGTAAAATATATAACGAAATTCGTAAAGGAAATGATACCAGAAAAGAATTCTTTGATAAAATAATAGATGTCGTAACCTTACTAGGAGGAGACATAAATGATGCTCTTTAAATTGTCTATAAAAAACATAACTAAAAGTATCAAAGATTATGCTATCTATTTCTTTACTCTAGTACTAGGAGTAGCTATTTTCTATGTTTTCAATGCTATAGATAGTCAAACAGTAATGCTAAATGTATCATCATCAACAAGTGAAATAATAAGACTAATGACCACCATTCTAGGAGGAGTAAGTGTCTTTGTTTCATTCATTCTAGGATTTCTAATAATCTATGCCAGTCGTTTTCTCATAAAAAGAAGAAACAAAGAATTTGGAATCTACTTAACCTTAGGAATGTCCAAAAGAAAAATATCTCTAATCCTTTTCTTTGAAACTCTTATAATAGGAGTTATCTCTTTAGGAGTAGGCCTAGCCCTAGGAATAGTTTTATCACAACTAATGAGTATCTTAGTAGCCAATATGTTTGAAGCAGACCTAACAAAATTTCAGTTTACATTTTCATCTTCAGCAGCCCTAAAAACCTTATTATACTTTAGCATAATGTATCTAATAGTAATGATATTTAACACCATAATTGTAAATAAATGTAAACTAATAGATCTATTACATGGTAATAAAAAATCCGAAAAAGTAAAATTAAAAAATCCTATCATTTGCACTATAGTATTTATAATTGCGGTCATAGCACTATCATATGCTTACTATCTAGTAACAGATGTTTTTGGTACTTCACCACTTATGAATACTATAAGTGGGATATTAATACCAATAGCCCTAGGTTGTATATCAACATTTCTAATATTTTGGTCACTATCAGGTCTAATCCTAAAGATAGTAATGCATCTAAAAAAATACTACTACAAAGGACTAAATAGTTTTACCGTTCGTCAAATAAGTAGCAAAATAAATACCACTGTCTTTTCAATGACAATAATATGCCTAATGTTATTCTTTACTATATGTATCTTTTCATCAGCATTATCCATAAAGAACTCCCTATCAGGTAATCTAAAAGATTTAGCACCCGTTGATATTCAGTTCTCAAAATTACAACAATTATCAGATGAAGAAGAGGAAAGTTTCTCCAAAGACATAATAGAGGATTATAACACCACTGCCAAAGATACCTTACAAAGATTAGATGTATACAAGTATCTAAAAGAAGTAGTAGACATAAATATATATAGATTAGAAGAAATAACTCTAAAAGATTCTTTTGGAGACCAAATAGAACAAATAGGCAAAGATTATCCACTCCTAGCATATCAAGATAAAGAAACACTAATAAAATTAAGTGACTACAATCGTCTAGCAAAACTATATAACAAAAAAGAATTAACTCTGAAAGATAATGAATATGTAATTATAGCCAATTATAAGATGATGGCGGGCATTCGAAATATATCCCTAAAAAATAATACCAAACTAACTATAAATGGTAAAGACTACTATCCAAAATATCAAGAATGTCAAGATGGCATTATCGAACTAAGTGGAAGTGCTACTAATACAGGAGTAATAATATTACCAGATAATGCCTTAGAAAGTATTCCTCCATATAAAAATATTTTAGCAGCTAACTATCAAGCAGGCACTAAAGAAGAAAAAGAAAATGTTGAAGATATAGTTAGTACTATAATAAATAACCATTTTAACAAAGATACCTTATTATCATATAATACTAAAATAGATATCTATGCATCATCCATAGGACTAGGAGCCATGGTAACATTTGTAGGACTATACCTAGGAATAATTTTCTTAATATCAAGTGCAGCCATCTTAGCCTTAAAAGAATTATCAGAAAGTACTGATAATAAAGAAAGATTTAATATGTTAAGAAAAATAGGAACAGATGAGAAAATGATTAACAAAGCCCTATTTAATCAGATAGCAGTATTCTTCCTATTCCCATTATTACTAGCTATAATTCATTCAATATTTGGAATAGAGTTTGCTAACTATATCTTAAAAACAATGGGAACAGAATCATTACTATCATCAATAATATTAACAGCAGTATTTCTAGTAGTAATCTATGGAGGATACTTCTTAGTAACATACTACTGTAGTAAAACCATAATAAAGGAGAGATAAGATGAGCTATTTAGTACCAATAAAAGCAGCTTTAATAATCTTTCCTTTTTTAGCCTTATTAATAACATTACCATATATAATATATGAATATCATCATTATGGATCAGTAAACAAATTAAGAACTTTAATAATATATTCCTTTATCTTATATCTAATAACAATCTACTTTTTAGTAATATTACCTCTTCCAACTAAAGAAGAAGTAATCAAAATGAAAGTGATTAATCCTCAGTTAATTCCATTAACATTCATAAAAGATATAGTAGAGGACCTAATAGAATTAAAACAAATAAACATTCTAAAAATAATAACTATACCTAGTATATATACTGTTATCTTTAATATAATAATGTTTATGCCATTAGGAGTCTATTTAAGATACTACTATAAATGCTCATTAAAGAAAACAATAATTATAAGCCTCTTAATATCACTATTCTTTGAATTAACTCAGTTAACAGGATTATATTATATCTATCCTAGAGCATATCGTACTTTTGATGTAGATGACTTATTAATAAACACACTAGGAGGTCTTCTAGGTTATTTAATAATAAGTCCTATCCAAAAACATTTACCAACAAGAGAAGATATCGATACCAAATCATTAAAAGAAGGACAAAAAGTATCTTCCTTAAGAAGAATAACACTCTTTCTAGGAGATATCTTTATCTATCTACTAATGATAATGTTAGTATCAATTTTAATAAATAATAAATATATAAATCTTTTATTAGCGGTTCTTTACTTTATTATCATTCCATATTTTAACCATAACCAAACTATCTTTGGAAGAATAATAAATGTATCATTAGAAGTACCAGATAAGAGATTACTTAGATTAACTTTAAGAAATATCTTTATCTATTTATATTACTATGGAATATTTTCATTAGTGGTACATTTAGAAATGTTATTGGCTAAAAATATACCTAACTATTTATCAGTAATAATAGGATTAAATACATTTTTAATATTTATAATTTTCTATATATATAGTTTTATAAAAATATTAAAAAATAAGCAATTACTATATGATAAAGTATTAAATATAAAGTATGTAAGTACTATAAAAGTAAATAATGTAGATTAATATAGTCTATGTTATTTTTTTCTTTATCCTCTTAAGCCTAGGTCTTAAGAGGTAATTTAGAGCCTATTATATAGTCTCTAAATTAAAAGTATTATATTGTATTATAATAATTAATATGATACAATCAAATTGAAGTAGAGAGGGAAAATATGAATTATGTATATCATGGAAGTAGTATTCCTAACTTAGAAGTAATTAAAAAACACAAAAGTACTCATATGAAGGAATGGGTATATGCTTGTCATTCAAAGGGAATAGCAACAATTTTCCTATCAAAACAAGGTAGTGACTTATTTTATTCATTATCTGGAGATGGAAAAAATTATCCAGTAGAACTAGTAGAAAGAAAGCCAGGTATGTTTAAAAAGATATTTAATTGTTCCGGATATATTTATAAACTAGATGCATCTAATTTTAAAGAAAACCAAACTGGATGGTCTGCGGAAGTGGTAAGTGACACAGATGAAAAAGTAATATCTTCTGAATATATAGATAATGTTTATGATGAATTAATTAAACTAGATAAAGAAGGATTAATAAAATTATATTTATATCCAAATAGACCTGATTATGTTCCAATAGATAATAGTGATTTAATTCCTAAAGTATTAAGATGGTATAAGAATGGATTTAATATAAATAACTTTTATAATATATATCCAGAGTTAAAAGATAAGTTTATAGAAGAATTAGAAAAGTCAAACTAAAATCAATCATAGAAGTTACTATTTTATGCTAGAATATTAAATATGTAAGTACTATAAAAGTAAATAATGTAGATTAATATAGTCTATGTTATTTTTTTCTTTAAAAATATTTGTGTTGTATTATATATAAGCCATAACTAATTACATATAAAATGTCAAAATATTGTAAAAATAATCAAAGATAACATATAAATTATTAAAATTATGATATACTTAAATTAACAATAGAGGTGATATAATGCCTAGTTGGTCAGTCCATTTAGCAGTATCAAAAGAAGTTAATAAAAAATTAAATTTAAATAAAGATTTATTTTACTATGGTAATTTAATACCAGATGTAGATAAAGGTACTATTATTAATCGTTATACAGCACATTTTTATGATAATATTCCTTTTCCATCTTGTCCTAAAGAAAAAATGATAAATATAAACAAATTTTTAAATACATATAAAAATGAACTTAATAATGATTTAATATTAGGATATTATTCCCATTTATTAACAGATACTTATTTTAATAATGTTGTATATACCAAGTGTTGGGTACAAGATATAAATAACAACATAATAGGAATAAAATTTAAAAATAACAAAATAAAATACATTGATATTGAAGATAAAAAGAAGCAGAAGAAAAAATATAAACATAAAGATTTTGAATTATATGGTAAATATTTATATCAAGATGGTCTAGTAGATATACCCAAAGATATAAATATAGTAATGTCAAACATTGATAAACTAATACCAAAATTCTTAAATAAAGAACTTGTAAATTATAGGTTTAATTATCTGCAAAATGAATTTTCAAATTTTAATAAGTTAAGTTTATTTGAAAGAAAATTTAAACATAGATATTATCTTTTTACAAAGGAAGAATTAGATATAATTTTTAATGATTGTGTTAATTATATAATAAAAGAAATTATTAAGTTAGGAGATAATAAAAAGGCCTAAAGAAGAATATACAAGTAAATTAAAAAATATATAAGGTAGGTGTAAATAATGGAAAATATAAAAGAGAAATATATGGAAAAAAACTTTAATAATTTAATAAAAGAAATAAGAAAATGTAATATTTGTGAAGATAAGTTTGGCTTCAAACCACATCCAGTAGTCATAGGCTCCGCTACTTCAAAAATAGTTCAAATAAGTCAAGCACCATCTAAAATGGTAGATACCACACTAAAGCCATTTACTGATCAAAGTGGTAAAAAATTAAAATACGAATGGTATCAAATAAGCGATGAAAAATTCTATAATCCAGATAACTTCTTTATTACAGCCCTAGCACATTGCTACCCAGGAAAAGAGAAAAATGGATGTGATAAAGCACCACCTAAAATATGCTACGAAAAATGGATAAAGAAAGAACTAGAATATATAGATAATAAATTATACATAATAATTGGAGCTAAAGCCGCTAAAACATTTTTTCCAAATGAAGATTATAATGACCTAATATTTAAAAATAATATATTATTTAATAAATCAGCAATAGTTTTGCCACATCCATCACCACTTAACATAAAATGGTTTAAAGATAATCCAGACTTTATAAAAAAAAGAATTATTGAAATAAGAAAAATAATAAATAATACATTAAATAAAAATTAAAGGTACTAAAAAATAGTATCTTTTTCTTCTAGTCAAGTTAACCAAATTAACATTATTTACATATACTACTTTGAAGGTGATAACTATGAATAATAATGAAGATAGAGCGGTCCGTAAAGTAATAATTGACCCAGGTCACGGTGGTACGGATTCTGGTGCTACAGGCAATAATTTATTAGAAAAAGACTATAATCTATTAATATCCAAATACATGTATGATAGATTTAAAGAGTTAGGAATACCAGTAGCTATAACTAGAGACTCAGATACCACATTATCTCCAACTGATAGAGTAAATACTATTTTAAATAAATTTGGTAACTCATCTGATGTTATACTAATATCGAACCATGTCAATTCAGGGGGTGGCGAGTTTACTTATCATTACATAATTTGATTGGGTATTGAGACGACTATATTTAACCGATTAAGTTAAATAGTATAAATTATCTAGAAAGATAGTAAATGGCGTAATAATAGTGTTTATTTAAGGAATAAATGCTATTTTTTCTTTTTTGATGATATAATAAATATAACAACAATTTTTGTAAGTATGTGCTGAAAGGAAGTAAAGAATATGGAACATTTTGCCGAAAAAACAATCAATATCGATTTACATATTCATTCTTATGCTAGTTTTTATAAGGATGGTTCAATTGTAGATAATTCAAAAATTGAAAATATAGATATTTTATTAAAAGCATTAGAAACTAATAATATAAACATGTTTGCAATAACTGATCATAATAGATTTGATTATGAATTATATACAAAATTAAATGAAAAAATAAAGGAAAATAAGATAGTTAAGAAAAATTTGCCTGGTATAGAATTTGATGTTCAATTAGATGAAAATTTACCAAAATGTCATATTATTGCCATTTTTGATGACTCAGATTTTACAAAACTACAGGATATACCTAAAGTAATTAAAGATTATAAAGAATTATCTAAAGATGAATCTTATACGATGGATGAATTTGAAATATTAATAAAAAAAATTGGATTAAAAACAATATTAATTGTTCATCAAAAACAATCACTAGATAATAAAACGGGTAAGACAGATAGTCTGTCTGCTGCTTGTGATGATCCGTCTTTCTTTTTGAAAACTTGCTATATAGATTCTTTAGAGTTTGGAAGTAATAGAACTGAGGGTATTGTTAAAAACAGCTTAAATGATTTGAATATTGATTTTCCACTGATTACTGGGAGTGATTGTCATGATTGGAATTCATATCCTTATCGAGACAAGAATAATAAAATAGATAGGAAATTTACTTCATTAAAATGTTTACCTACTTTTAAGGGGTTGTTAATGGCTATTAGTTCATTTAACAGTAGAGCTAATAGAAATGAAAATCATAACTCCTATTATATTGAAAATATAAAAGTAGGAGAGAAAATGTATCCATTAGTTAATGGTATAAATGCTATTATTGGAGATAATGGCTCAGGGAAAACGATGTTATTAAATTTACTCTGTAATGGTAAAATTAGATATTATGATGATTTGGTCAAAGAAAACAAGTTAGCTTTTAATTATAATAAAAAAGATTTCCAAAAAAATTACATAGAATATATTTATCAAGGTGAAATAAAGGATAAAGTAAAAGATGGGATGCTTTTTAGTGGTTCATCCGACTATTACAATGAAATTTCAACTAAAGCAACTTTTTCTTTAAATATAACTGATTATTTTTCAAAACTTCATAAATATGTAATGCAAAATATTTCTGTTAATGAAAGTAGAGATAAATTAAAAAACAAATCAATAAGTGTCATCCCAGTTAAAGGTAATTTTTATTTACCTAATATTAATTCTGCAATTGATTTATTAGATATATCAGAAGACAATGAAAGAAAGAATAAGTTAAATAATGCAATTTCTACATTGAAAGGTGAATTTAATAATAATAAAGATTATTACAAAAAATTAATGCTCGAAGACAAGATAAATTTTACTATTAAAGAGTTAGATGATATTTATAAAAATATAGAAAATAATTATTTATTGAAAGAAAAGGACAATAAAGTTCGTAGTATAATTACTAAACATTTAAATAATTATGAAACATCATTATCTACACGTAGAACATCTGATGAAAAAGAAAAAAAACAATTATTAAACAACTATAATGATTTTAAAAAATCTATAATTGATTTTATTAAATTAGAGAATAAGGATAATATATTTCCAGAATTTCCTAAAAGAATAAATGGCTCATCAATAAAACAAAAAAGTGAGTATGAATTTACCAAAAAAGCTCTTTATCATAATTCTGATTTAAAAGATGAATTTTATAAATATTGTTTTAATAATGAGTATTCAACTGAAAAAGCAATAAAGAAAATAGATACTGAAGATAGTTATTTGAAAGCTTTAAAAAATTGTTCTTCAATGAAAGAAATAGAAAAGTATAAAATTCAAAGAATACAAGGTTTTATTAATGAATATTCAAAAGAAAACACATTTATTTCAGAAGTACAATCTAAGACAACAGTAGGAAATACACCAGGTGAAATATCTCTCGTCTATTATAAATTTCAAATTCAAGAACAAGAATCAGATTTTTATGTATTAGCTATTGATCAACCAGAAGATGATATTAATCCAAAAAGAATTAATAAATTTTTATTAAAAATTTTAAGTAATATAAGAGATAAAAAACAGGTTTTAATAGTAACACATAATCCTATGCTTGTTGTAAATTTAGATGTAGATAATGTTATATATTTAAATAAAGTAAATAATAAACTTGATATAAAATATGGTGCTTTAGAGTATGATGAAGACTACTCTATACTTGATTTAATTAAAGATAATTTAGATGGTGGATATGCCGCCATAGAAGGGAGATTAAAAAAATATGACAAAGATAACAATTAACATAAAAATGGATGATAAATTTGATATAGCTTTATTAAATGAAAATTCAAAAAATGAAAAGGAAATAAAATTTTCAGATAAAAATATTAATGCATATGATATATATGAATTATTTGATTATAAAAAAGATAATAATTATCAAATTACATCTAATATTGATCAAATAGAAGATGGAAATGAAAAAGATTATTTTCTAGAAGTAATTAATTTAATCGATTCAATAATAAAAGAAATAAATGAACTAAATAATGATAAGCAACATATTGAAGAAGAAATACAAAGTAATGAGAATGAATTATTTTCTGATTTGAATTGATATTAAATTATAATGATTTGACAATCTATTGCAAGAGAGGTAACATGCAATAAATTGGAGGATGAATCTCATGAAAAATGAAAAGGAATTTGTTAAAAAAGAGAATAAATTAAGAATGGAAAATGATGCTAGACTGCTTGCTGATTTAATTTGTTTAAATTATGAATATTTTAATGATAATCTTATAGATGTTAATCGTATTTATAGGACATTGCATGACACGGTTAGTTATAAAAAAGATGAAGAAGAAAAAATAAAAGAACATGCTTTTATATATTTAAGAGTAGATTATGGATTAAAACTAAATAAATAATGCATTGTATAAAGAAGGTAAAATAATGATTTATATAACAGGTGATACACATAGAGATTTTTCAAGATTTTATAGTTTCAAATCAAAAGAAGATGATACGCTAATAGTATTAGGAGATGTCGGAATTAATTATTATTTAAATGAAGAAGATAAAAATTGCAAAGAATATTTAAAGAAACTTAAATTAAAATTATTTTGTGTAAGAGGAAATCATGAAGAAAGACCAGAAAACATATCTACTTATAAAGAAGTTGAAATGTTTGGTGGAAAAGTATTTATTGAAGAAGAATATCCAAATTTAGTATTTGCAAAAGATGGAGAAACTTATAATATTGATGGTAAAAAAATTCTAGTAATTGGTGGAGCATATTCAGTAGATAAACAGTATAGATTACTACATGGATATGAGTGGTTTAAAGATGAACAATTAACAGAAATAGAAATGGATAATATTTTGAATAAAATTAAAGGCATGCATTTTGATATAGTTCTTACTCATACATGTCCATATAAATATGAACCTAGGGAAGTGTTTATGCGAGGATTAGACCAAACTAAAGTTGATAAATCCATGGAAAAGTTTTTAGATGGAGTAGAAAGTAGTATTACTTATGATAAATGGTATTGTGGGCATTATCATATAGAAAAGAAAGTTGATAAACTGGAATTTATGTTTGGTAGAGTAAAAATATTTAATAAAGATGAATACGTTCCTAGATATGATAGAAATGGATATGAAATAGTTAGGGATGCATATAGTCAGAATGAAGTGGTGAAAGAAGAAATAAAATGTCCTAAATGTAATTCTAAAAATATATCAGTATTAAAAGGTGATGGATTTAGTATTGTTGGTGCAGACTATATAGCAATTATTTGCAATGATTGTAAAAAAGTGTATGGTTTTAATGATGTTAAGTATAAACCTAACTGTTCTAAAGAGTTATGAATAAGTAATATAATAGATGAAATTTTAAAAAAATTTCTTTTTATACCATAAAGTAATTACAATTGTAATTACTTTATGGTATAATTTATTTAGAGGTTAGAGGTGAGTGGCTTGAAAGTTACTAAATATATAAAGGATTCAGCTCTTATAAGAGATTTTAACAAAGGGCAGTCATCAAAGATGTTTAATAAGGTGAAGAAAAGTAAACTTCCAATGAAAGTTACGAAAAATGGAAAAGATTATGTTGTAATAATGGATTACGATAAATATATTGAAATTGCAGAATTTATGGAAAAATATAATGAAGAAAAAATGAAAAGCATTATCGAAAAGTCTATATAAGATATTTAAAGTTAAAAGAAAAATTGTTATAATAATTTAAAAGACAATCTTATATAGATACAGCAAAATAAAGAAGGTGTAAAAATGACTAAAGAACTGAATAAATCGTTAACAAGACTTGTTGTATCTAAGGTTAGTGATATATCAAGGTTTAAAAAAGAGTTTATCAATGGGTTGCATATATTATTAAATGGTAACTATGTAAAATATGATATAGATAATTTAATTTATAATGATAAATCAATTAATATTTCTGATGATGCCTTTCAAAAGGTTTTATCAAATATAAATGAAAAAAGTGAAAAAAGAAAATCTAATGGTGTATATTATACTCCAAATGATGTGGCAAAATATATAATCTGTAATTCAATTATTAATAGATTAATTTTTGATAATAAAAATACACATAATTATGAAGAGTGTATAAAGATTTTATCAAATTTATCTAATGACAAAACAAATCAATTATTATATAAGTTAAAAACTATTGATCCTACATGTGGTAGTGGTGAATTTTTATTAAATATATTTGAGCTTAAATATAATATAATGAAAAAAACTAATAAAATAAATGATAACAATATTTTGAAAATATGTGATACTATACATGGAAACGACATAGATGAAGAATCTACTGATATTTCAAAAATAAGGTTATATTTTTGTATTTCAAATAGATTAAAAAATAAAAAATCATTTGAAAAACTAGCAAAAATTTTAAAAAATAATTTTTATAATTATGATTTTATAAGTGAAAGTAATAAAATTAATAATATGTTTGACTTAATAATTGGAAATCCCCCTTATGTTGAATATGCTAGATATTCTTTAAAAGAAAAACTAGTTAATAACTATGGAAATATATATGCTGATGTGATAAGAAACAGTATAGATTTATTAAATGATAAAGGTGTATTGGGATATATAATACCATTGTCATATACTGCTACAACAAGAATGTCCAAAATAAGAGATTACGTAAAAGAAAATACTAGAAAACAATTTATTTTAAATTTTGCAGACAGACCTGATTGTCTTTTTGATGGTGTTCATCAAAAATTAAATATTTTGATTGCACAAAAAGGAAATACTAAAAATAAAATATATACATCTAATTATAAGCATTGGTATAATGAAGAAAGAAAAAAATTATTAAATGGTAGAGAGGTTAGATTATCTAAATATAATTTTGAACAATTTATTCCAAAAATTGGAAATGATATAGAAGAATCAATATTTGATAAAATATATGCTAAAAATAAAAATAATATTTATGAAATTCAAAAAATATCAGGTAAAGAATTGTATTTAAATATGCGTGCTTGTTTCTGGATTAAGGCATTTACTTTTAATCCTGGCTCAAATGAATACAAAAGTTTTAAATATTCAACTGATATTTATAATTTTGTTTTATGTTTATTGAATTCTAGTTTGTTTTGGTTATATTGGACTATTATTTCTGACTGTTGGCATATTACTACAAAGGAATTAAAATCTTTTAAAATACCTGTTAAAAATATTGATACAATTAAATTTGACAAATTAAGTAAGAAACTAGAAACAAAATTGGAAAATACAAAAAGATATGTAGGTACTAAGCAAGTTGATTATGAATATAAGCATAAATTATGCAAAGATGTAATTGATGAAATAGATGATGAATTAGCAGAAATATACAATCTTACGCAAACAGAATTGGATTATATTAAATCATTTGCAATAAAATACAGATCTGGAGGTGAGTTTGATGATTAAAACTATTGATTTATTTGCTGGATGTGGTGGTTTTTCATGTGGCTTTGAAAAAGCAGGATTTGATATCGTTTCAGCCGTAGAATTTGATAAAGAAATTGCTAAGTCATATGAAAAAAATCATTTGAACACAAAAATGATAGCTGATGATATAAAAAATGTAGACAATGATAACGTATTTAAATTTGGTGAAGCAGATATAATTATAGGTGGACCTCCTTGCCAAGGGTTTTCAATGGCAGGATCAAGAATTAGAAATGGTTTTATAGATGACCCAAGAAATTATTTATTTAAACATTATTTTAATGTTGTAAAAATTGTTAGACCTAAAATATTTATATTAGAAAATGTTAAAGGTATTTTGAATTTACATAATGGTAAAATATTTCAAGAAATTAAGAGAATTTTTGAAAATCCTAATAATTTTGATGGAAAACCATACAAAATACAGTATAAAGTCGTAAAAGCAAAAGAGTATGGAATACCACAAAATAGGGAGAGAACCATAATAATTGGTTCACAAATTAACTTTGATTTAGAAACAGAAATTACTAAAACAAAAGAAATTTTAATGAAAAAGTATCCTAACTTTTTTGATGAAGTAACTGTTTGGGATGCGATTTCAAATTTACCTGAGCCTACTGAAAACGGTGAAGTTAGTAATTTAAATTCTACTAATAATTATCAAAGATATTTAGAAACATCGTCAGGAAATACAACAAACCATATAAAAACTAATCACAGCAAAAAAGCCATTGAAAGAATGTCGAAAGTTAAAATAAATGAAAATTATAAAGTGTTAAATGAAAAAATAAAAACTGTACATAGTGGATCGTATGGAAGACTAGATCCTAATGGAATAGCACCAACAATAACGACTAGATTTGATACTCCAACAGGAGGAAAATTTACTCATCCATATGAAAATAGAACAATAACACCAAGGGAAGCAGCAAGAATTCAAAGTTTTCCTGACAATTTTCATTTTTATGGTAGTAAATCATGTGTTTGCAAGCAAATAGGAAATGCGGTACCACCTAAATTAGCTTTCTTTTTTGCAACAATGATAAGGAGGTTATTGAATGAAAATAAGTGCTGAAGAATATTTAAAAACTTTAACTGAAAAATCCGTATGGGTATTTACTAAACAAAAGGTTAGTAGTTTTGATGAAATAATAAAAGTAACAAACTTATTTGATAGTATACCAAATAGAGAAACAACTAATATAGAAGAATTTTTTTCAAAAAATCATTTGGATTTTGATGTTGAAACTGATAGGCATAGAACATTAGTAATTCCACAGTTTTTTGGATTAATTACCAAAACACCATTTTATAAGAGAGGTGGTCAATATAATAAAGAGAGAACCACAGCAATATATGATAAGTTAAAATCTATTAATCCTTTAATAAACAAATATGAATTTAATAAGATTATTACTGAACAGGTTTTAAAGTTAAAAATACATGCAATTATTGATACAGAGAATAATAACGAGGATTACTATATATTGCCAGTAATTTTTATATATAAAGTTTTGAAAGAATTACAACAAAAATATGGTATTAATGAAGTTTCAATTGATCACTTGTACACTTATATTATGACATGTAAGGAATATAATCAATGGGAACAAGCTGTTGAATATATAAGCCAAAATTCTCCTATATCTGAATATGTTCCATACTATAAAGATTATAGTAGAATAATGTCATTAATTAGAAATAATACAAGGTTATTTATAATTGATTCTAAGAGTATTTCTATAAATCCAAAATTTGATAATTATTTTTATAATAACTTTTTTATTAAATATGATATAGAAGAAATGAATGAGATATTATATCGTGATGTTGATTATTCATATTTTTTATACAATGTTCAGGATTTTGGTATTAATCTGATTGATGAACCTAAAGTGGATGAAGTGATTGAAACAATAGAAGTTAATCCAAATGGTGATTTAGTAAAAGTTTTGACTGAAGAAAAAGAAATAATTGATATAGAAAATAGCGAAGAAGAAAAAGATGATAAATATCTTGAAAAAATAGATAATATAAAAGAAGAAAATGTTAATACTGACGTAGCAATAGGTGCACATAAGGTAGCTCCTGCACAAATTGAAAAGGGAAAAATTAGCAAAAAGTATAAAAGAAATCCATTGCTTGGAAGAATTGCAATACAAAATGCATACTATTGCTGTGAACATAATGCAAGACATGAAACATTTACTTCTGCTAAAACAAATAAAAATTTTATGGAAGCACATCATTTAGTTCCTGTTAAATATCAACAAGAAGTATGGGAAAAATACCATATAAATGTCGACTGTGTTGAAAATATTTTATCATTATGTCCAAACTGTCATAGGGCATTTCATAATGGTGCCGATAAAGTAAAAATTGAAATGATAGAAAAGATGTACGAAAAATTGTTACCTAGATATAAATCAATTGATTTCAATATAACTGTTGATGAAATAAAGAAATTTTATAACATAAAAAATAATTATTAGTTTATTTAATAGTTAATGTAAAAACATTATTTGGCATATTTTTGCACAAAAAAGCATCGAAAAGCATCAAAAAGCATCGAAAAGCATAAAAAAACAAAAAAAAGCAAAAAAAAGAAAAATAAAGCACAAAAAAGCATCGGATATTCATTGACTTATAAAAGTCAAGTGGTAAAATATAGTAAAATGAAATAATTATGCAAAGAGGACTTAGGTCTTCTTTTTTTCATTTTAAGGAGGTGGTAATTATGTACTATCATCCTATTAATTTTTATATTTTTATAATAATAGGATGAACTAATAAGAATTAAAATTAAGAGAAATAAAGGATATATTTATTAATCATCCTTTATATGAACCTACAAAGTAGGATGAATTTCGTAAGTACGAAATAAGAATAGCACCATAACAATTCCTTATATTATAAGGAGTTTTTTTGTTTGTGGTGCTATCTTCTTATCCTGCTCTAATTAAAAACAGTAAAAATAATAGGACAATCATCCTATTTAGGAAGGAGTGATAGTTTGAGAATATTTAAATTATATTTACCAATAGACTTATTTAATAGAATTAAATTAATGTCTAAATTTTATAGAGTATCTATTTCTAAAATGATGACAGAATTATTAGAAAGAGGCTACTTAGAAATACTAAAGACAAATACGAAGGGAGAGTAATAAATGGAATACGATAAATATGTAAAAATACCATGGTTTATAATTTTAGATAGAAATATATGTGTTGGTAACAAACTTTTATATGGAATAATTATGCTTTTATCTCATAAAGAAGGTTACTGTTATGCCGATAATAAATACTTAGGAAATTATCTTGGAGTAGGTCCAAGAAGAATATCAAGCCTATTAAAAGGATTAGCAGATAATAATTACATTATTATGGAATATAAACATAAATTTCAAAGAAAAATTTATATTAATGAAGAAAAGTTTACATCTGATCTACCTGAAGATTTTTTCTAATGGGTTAGATGTTTTTTTTACACTCAAAGGACATATAGTTCAATAATAATATAATAAATATAATATAAAAATTAAATATAATAAATAATTCTAATAATATTATTAGTAATACTAATATAAAAAGAAAGGAAGTAGATATATGTATGAAAAAAATTCAAAAATAATAAATAAAAACATAAATTTAAATAGGTGGTTTAATTATGGAAGGAGCCTATTTGAATAACATTTCATTTAAAGATCTTATTTTAAAATACTTAATCGAAGAAATATCAAAAGAAGAAGGAGTGCAAACAAAATGATTTGCACTTTCTTAATCTTGATGTTATCATGGACACGTCTTAATACCCAATTAAGTAAGATAAAAGGAGGAATAAATGTATAATACTTACTTAAACGGAATAGATTTCAATGTTGGAATCTATATAAGACTATCCCAAGAAGATAAAGATAAAAAATATGAATCTGATAGTGAAAGTGTAATTAATCAAAAAGAATTATTAAGAGGTTATGTTAAAAATAATAATTTTAATTTGGTTAAAGAATATGTTGATGATGGATATTCAGGAACAGACTTTGAAAGACCTGGATTTCAAAATATGCTAGAAGATATAAATAATAAAAAGATAAATTGTGTAATAGTTAAAGATTTATCAAGATTAGGTAGAGATCATGTTATGACTGGTTATTATATTGAAACATTTTTTCCAGAAAATAATATAAGATTTATATCTATATTGGAATCGTACGATAGCTTTAAAAATCAAGCCAGCAATGATTCATCAACATTTATAATTGCTTGCAATGATTATTATAGTAAACAAAATTCGATAAAAATTAGAAATGTATTAAATGAAAAAAGAAAGAATGGAAAATTTGTTGGAAGTTTACCATGTTTTGGTTATATGAGAGATCCATTAGATAAGGGACATTTAATACCAAATCCAGATACTGCTTCAATAGTAAAAAAGATATTTAAATGGAGAGCTGATGGTATTGGACCTACTGAAATAGCAAATAGACTAAATAAAGCAAATGTAATTACACCTAGTGGATATAAAAAGACTAATTATTCATCAAGGTTAATCGATAGAGATAATTGGAATATCTCCACAGTAAAAAAAATATTAACAAATAGAGTATATACTGGTGATTTAGTACAACATACTCAAACTAAAGTAAGTTATAAATCTAAAAAGAAGATAACATTAGATGAAAAATTATGGATTATAGTAGAAAACACCCATGAACCATTAGTTGATAAAGATACCTTTAATTATGTTAATACTCTAAGAAAAAGAAATACAAGAAATTATGAAATTAAAACAAATAGAGAAAAAAGATTATTAGAAGGTAAGTTATTTTGTAAAGAGTGCAAAAATAGACTTACAGTTCTTTATCGTAAAAAACAAGATTATTGGTCTGTTAATTGCAATAGATATTCTAGAGATCCAGTAAGAGGCAGGTGTTATTCTCATTTTTATCCATATAATTATTTAGAAGAACAAGTATTAGAACAAATTAATAAGTATATATCTAAATTAATAAAAGAACTTAATATAAAAGAATTAAATGATGAAGTAGTAAAAAGTATTCATAAGGAAACTACTAATATTGATAAAATAGTTAAAGAATTTCAAATAGAAAAAGAAAAGATTACTGGTAGATTAAAAACTTTATACAATGATAGGTGTGATGGTGTAATATCAGCAGATACATATAAAGAATTAGCAAGTGAATTTGAACAAAAATTAAAACAAATTAACGAAAAGATAGAAGATCAAAATGTTAAAAAATATAAAATGAAAAATAAAGCAAATATTTTGCCCGATTATACTAAAAAAATAAAAAAACTATTAGATTTAAATAAACCAAAAAAAGAATTAATTGATACGTTAGTAGATAAAATAGTTATAGATAAAGATAGAAATATTACTATATGTTTTAAATATGATATTGTACCAGAGGTAACTTTTAAGTATGAAAATAGAAATTTAGCAAGAAATCCTTATGGTAGAAAAGGCAAAAATCAGTATAGTAAAGATTAATATAGGCTCTAACTAGTTATCTAGTTAGGGCTTATTTTTTGTTTTCTGATATATTTATGGTTTTTTACGGATTTTATGTTTTATAATAGTAATTAATAAATTTAAGAAAGGAGTGACTACATTGAGCAATAATGAGATATATGATTATGCTACATTTGTTAGAGAAGTTAATAGATATGCTGAACAGCAAAGAAATAATAGTAATCAAAAAGTATTTAAAGCTTTACAAGATACGATTAAAACACTAGATTCAATGAATAAGTTAAATCAAGAAGAAGCAAATATGTATCTTCAAATATTATTTGCATCACTTACTGCATCAAATATAAAAAATGATTAATCATGCTAAGTGAACGCACCTATATTAATTTTACAAAAAAATTGACCTCTGCAAAGCCTTATAAATCAAGGGCTATTTGCAGTTATAATGGATAATAAACTATTGTGGTGGCGAAGGAGCCGAAGTCATCTATGCCCTAAGAAATAGAGATACCCTAGCCAGAAGAATATTAGAAAATATAGGAGCCGCTGGACAAGAAACAAGAAAATATTATCAAAGAAGACTACCAAGTGACACCTCTAAAGACTACTATTTCATACATCGAAATACTGGCAATCTAGAACCACTAATCGTCGAATATGGCTTTATTGACGATACCAAAGATGTCGAATTCCTAAAAGAAAACTACAAAGAACTAGCAGAAGCCGTCATATCAGCAGTAGCAAACTATATAGGAGTACCATACACACCACCTGAAGGATTAATAACCAATACCTACATAGTACAAAAGGGTGACTCATTATATAGCATTGCCAATAAACTAGGTACCACTGTTTCAGAATTAAAAAGAGAAAACAATCTTACCTCAAATACACTCCAGATAGGTCAGGTTCTAAGAATACCATCAAAAGAAGTATATGAAGGAGAAACTAATATCTATACTGTAAAAAGTGGTGACTCACTATACAAGATAGCTCAAAACAATAACACTACTGTTGATGAAATAAAAAGATTAAATAGTTTAACATCAAATAATCTCGTAATAGGCCAGACTCTAAAGCTACCAAGCCCTCTTACTCCAGAAAATACTTACACAGTAAAAAGTGGCGATTCTCTATATAAAATAGCCCAAAAATATAATACTACAGTAGATGAACTAAAAAGAGCAAACAACCTTACTTCAAACATTTTATCCGTAGGACAGATTCTAAAACTACCAAACACATCATCAGAAACACCATCATCAAATACAGTAGATTATACCGTTAAATCAGGAGATACGATTTTTATGGGGAATAATGAGTAAAAATATAAAAATAATAAAGAAATTTAAGGCATTTGAAGAAAATATCTTTTTACATGATATAATATTGTTGTTTAAATGAAATCTTTAAAGATATATTATTGTAATTTTATATTAATATGTTAAGTAGTAAGAATGTGACAAAATGTATATCAAAAAACTAATCATAA
>OLPU01000117.1_pt1 | contig 71253 bp, 86 predicted proteins | sample 1673111 | NCBI WGS metagenome assembly OLPU01 (sample SAMEA3136755, study PRJEB25190) | human gut metagenome | reverse complement strand
TCAGGTATCGGACCGGTTGTGGCAGGAATCATCATTTTATTCTGCTACAATGGAAAGAAATCTAATCATGCAGGGAAAGCGTCAAAATGGTTCTTTTACATATACTATCCGGCGCATCTTCTTTTCTTGTGGGCAGTACATCAGCTTTGCATGTTGTAGAGAAGTATAAATAACAGGAGTATAGGAATATGAGCAAAAAATATGAGATATTTTTATTTGATCTGGACGGAACTATCACAGATTCTGCTCTTGGAATCACCAATTCAGTCATGTATGCATTGAAAAAGTTCGGCATCGAAGAGACAGACCGGACAAAATTATATAAATTTATCGGTCCGCCGCTTACAGAGTCTTTTGAGAAATTTTACGGTTTTACAAAAGAGCAGAGTCTGGATGGAGTAAAGTATTACCGGGAATATTATCATGATAAAGGCATCTATGAGAATCGTGTTTATGATGGATTAGAAGAAGTTTTAAAGAAGATAAATGAAGCCGGAAAGCAGGCAATTGTTGCAACATCAAAACCGGAGAAATATGCAAAGATTATTATTGATCATTTTCATCTGACTAAATACTTTGCATGCGTTGCAGGTATGGAGATGGACGGTGGAAGAGGAACAAAAGCTCAGGTCATTACCTATGCTCTTGAGAAAAATGATATTACAGACAAGTCTAAAGTACTTATGATCGGTGACCGCGAACACGATGTCATCGGCGCCCATGAAAATGGACTTGACTGTCTCGGCATTCTCTACGGATTTGGAAGCCGCAAAGAATTTGAAGAAGCCGGAGCGGATTACATTCGTGAAAATGTAGAAGACATTTTACAATTCGTATAAAAATTTATTCGCCAATATTAATCCAGAGAAAATTATTATTTGTCAAAGGCACGCTCGCGCTACCTTCCGCTGGTAGCGGTACATAAGGCGCTAAAAAACACCGCCTAAGTACCGACCGCTCCAGAGTACCTTTCTCTAAATAATAATTTTCCTGGATTTTCTATATTTTGAACAAAATTATAAGGTGATTTTCGCTTTTCGAAGGAATTATAAAGTGTAGTGATATTAGTGAATAAAAAGAATCCAGCAAGGTGATGTTATCTGACGGTAGAGTGATTTCTGATACATCTGCGAGTATAGTCTCATATATTTTACATTGTCTGAGTCCATACGGACGAGTTTGTAAAATATATGAGAAATAAACGACGCAGCAGATGTCAGAAATCATTCGTGTCAGGAACACATCTAGCTGGATTCTTTTTTATGTATCACTACAAATTATAAATTACGCCTCTAAATTCTTGTTTGCTGTGGAAAGCATCAGTTTAATTCGATTCAACTGATTTACTTCACTTGCGCCCGGATCGAAATCGATTGCTACGATGTTGGATTCAGGGTGCCTGCGGCGGAGTTCTTTGATAACTCCCTTACCTACAACATGGTTTGGCAGGCAGGCGAATGGCTGGGTGCAGACAATATTTCCGGCACCGCTGTGAATGAGTTCGAGCATCTCACCGGTCAGGAACCATCCTTCACCGGTCTGGTTTCCGAGAGATACGATCTCTGAAGCCATTTTTGCAAGATCTTCAATGTGAGCCGGCGGATCAAAGTGTTTACTTTCTGCAAATGCTTTGGAAGCCGGAGCACGGAACCATTCCAGAGCTTTGATTCCAAGATTTCCTGCTGTCGCTTTGGACTTCTTCATTCCCAGATGGGAAACTTTGAAGTTCTGATTGTAGAAGCAGTAGAGCAGGAAGTCGAGAAGATCCGGAACAACTGCTTCGGCGCCTTCACTTTCCAGAAGCTCTGCCAGATGATTGTTGGCAGCCGGAAGGAATTTAACAAGGATTTCTCCAACGATTCCAACACGTGGCTTCTTGATATCAAGTGTCTCGATATTATCAAAATCATTGATGATCTCTTTACAAAGCTTCTTAAATCTCTTACGGGATGGATATCCTTCGGACACAAACTTCTTAACAACTTCAGCCCATTTGCGGTGAATCTTATTTGTAGTTCCCGGTACGGCCTCATAAGGACGCATACGGTAAACGCATTTCATAAAGATATCTCCGAATACTGCTGCGTAGATTCCGCGGAGAACCAGTGCAGGAGAAAGTTTGAATCCAGGATTATCTTCCAGTCCACTTAAGTTAAGTGAGATAACCGGAATATGCTCCATGCCGGCTTTCTTAAGTGCACGACGGATAAATCCGATATAGTTCGAAGCACGGCAGCCACCACCAGTTTGTGTGATGATAACAGCTGTATGATTCAAGTCATATTTTCCGGATAACAGTGCATCCATGATCTGACCGACAACGATCAGAGAAGGGTAGCAGGCATCGTTATTTACATATTTTAATCCCATATCGACAGCCTGTTTGTTATCGTTAGGAAGAACATCGATGTTGTATCCGGCAGCGCGGAAAGCAGGCTCAAGTAGTTCAAAATGAACCGGAGACATCTGCGGACAGAGAATTGTATAATCCTTACGCATTTCTTTTGTAAATGTAACCTTTTCGATAGAAGCCGGACGAATGGTACGTTTTTCCTGTTTCTTTTCACGCACACGGATTGCGGCGAGAAGAGAGCGTACGCGGATTCTTGCAGCTCCAAGATTATTTACTTCATCAATCTTCAAAGTTGTGTAGATCTTATCTGAATTTGTAAGGATCGCAGCAACCTGATCTGTTGTAACAGCATCCAGTCCACATCCGAAGGAGTTGAGTTGAATCAGATCAAGATTCTCTGTTGTTTTTACATAATTTGCGGCAGCATACAGTCTGGAGTGGTACATCCACTGATCCATAACATTCAGAGGGTGCTCTGCCGGATTCAAATGAGAGACAGAGTCTTCTGTAAGTACTGCAATATTGTAGGATGTAATCAATTCAGGAAGACCATGATTCACCTCCGGATCGATATGGTATGGACGACCGGCAAGTACGATACCGCGGTTTCCTGTTTCATTTAAGAAACGGATTGTTTCTTCCCCTTTATTTCTCATATCCTGACGACAGGCAGCAAGTTCATTCCATGCGTCATGGACTGCTGACTTGATTTCGCTTTCGGAAAGAGAGAACTTCTTACTTAATTCTTCTACAAGACGATAAGAAATCGTCTCTTCACTTTCAAAATTCAAGAATGGATGGATAAAATCAACTTCTCCGTTGACGATCGGGTCCATGTTATTCTTGATGTTTTCCGGATAAGAAGTAACGATCGGACAGTTGTAGTGATTATCAGAATCAGCAAATTCTTTCCGCTCATACGGGATTGACGGATAGAAAATGTGTTTCACTCCCTGATTGATCAGCCACTGTACATGTCCGTGCGCCAGTTTCGCCGGATAACACTCGGATTCACTTGGAATAGATTCAATACCAAGTTCATAAACCTTTCTTGTGGAAGCTGGTGACAGAACAACACGGAATCCAAGTTTTGTAAAAAATGTGAACCAGAACGGATAGTTCTCATACATATTCAATACGCGAGGAATACCGATTAATCCGTGTTTTGCCTCTTCTTCGGAAAGCGGTTCATAATCAAAATAGCGATGTAATTTATATTCAAATAAATTCGGCATCTGATTTTTTGATTTCTCTTTTCCAAGTCCGCGCTCACAGCGATTTCCTGTGATGAATTTACGTCCACCACTGAAATGGTTGATCGTCAGACGGCAGTTGTTTGTACATCCACGACATTTTGTCATTGTTGTGGAGTATTCAAGGGAACGGATGTCATCAATGGAAAGCATTGTTGTGCCTTCGCAGTCAACATAACGTTCACGGGCAATCAGAGCTGCACCGAATGCACCCATGATTCCGGCAATGTCTGGGCGGATCGCTTCACAGTTCGCGATTTTCTCAAAGCTTCGAAGAACTGCATTATTATAGAAGGTACCTCCCTGAACAACAATATGATTACCAAGTTCAGATGCATCAGATACTTTGATTACCTTGAACAGGGCATTCTTGATAACAGAATAAGCAAGTCCGGCTGAAATATCAGCAACAGACGCCCCCTCTTTCTGTGCCTGTTTTACTTTGGAGTTCATAAATACAGTACAGCGTGTTCCGAGATCGATCGGATTCTGTGCATAAAGTGCTTCGTGAGCAAAATCCTCTACAGAATAATTCAGAGATTTTGCAAATGTCTCAATGAAAGAACCGCATCCGGAAGAGCAGGCTTCGTTCAGCTGAACACTGTCGACAGTCTGATTTTTGATTTTGATACATTTCATATCCTGACCGCCAATGTCCAGAATACAGTCTACATCTGGCTCAAAGAAGGATGCTGCATAATAATGAGAAACAGTTTCAACTTCTCCTTCATCAAGCATCAGAGCAGCTTTGATTAGTGCTTCGCCGTATCCTGTGGAACAGGAATGAACAATCTCTACACCCTCAGGGAGTTGATCGTAAATATCTTTGATCGCTGTGATCGTTGTACCAAGCGGATCCCCGTCGTTGTTGTGATAGAAGGAATAAAGAAGTGTTCCGTCTTCACCAACGAGAGCTGCTTTTGTAGTTGTTGAACCGGCATCGATTCCAAGAAATGCTTTTCCTTTGTATGAGGCAAGATCTTTTACCGGCACCTGATGCTTTGCATGGCGGGAAATAAATTCCTCGTAATCAGCAGTTGTTGCAAACAGTGGATCCAGACGTTCCACTTCGAAATCCATTTGGATTTTATTCTCGAGACGATTCTGCATATCACGCAGTTCCATCGGAGTATCTTTTTTGGAATTCAGTGCGGAACCAATCGCAGCAAACAAATGTGAGTGATTTGGTGCGATAATATGTTCATCATCCAGTTTTAATGTGCGGATGAATGCTTCTCTTAATTCTGAGAGGAAATGAAGTGGACCTCCTAAAAATGCAACATGACCACGGATCGGTTTTCCACAGGCAAGACCACTGATGGTCTGATTCACAACAGCCTGGAAAATGGATGCGGCAAGGTCTTCCTTAGCAGCACCGTCATTGATCAGTGGCTGGATATCTGTCTTGGCAAATACACCGCAGCGCGCAGCGATAGAGTATAATGCTTTGTAATTTTTAGCGTATTCATTCAGACCGGAAGCATCTGTCTGAAGAAGAGATGCCATCTGGTCAATGAAAGAACCTGTACCACCGGCACAGACACCATTCATACGCTGTTCTACATTTCCACCCTCAAAATAAATGATCTTCGCATCTTCTCCACCAAGCTCAATTGCTACATCTGTCTGAGGAGCGTAATCCTGTAGTGCAGTGGAGACTGCAATTACCTCCTGGACAAATGGAACACCGAGATGTTTGGCAAGTGTCAGGCCACCGCTTCCTGTGATGACAGGAGAAACCTGGATTGGTCCAAGCTTATAAAGCGCACGGCCGAGCAGATCGGAAAGCGTCTCCTGGATATTAGCGAAATGGCGCTCATAATCAGAGAAGAGGACTTCATTTTCATCATTAAGAATTGCAATTTTTACTGTTGTGGAACCAATGTCGATTCCTAAAGTATGTAGATTTTTTGCGTTCATAATTAATATCCCCAATCTTTTGTAATTCAGTTAATTTGTCAAATTTATATGAGTTACTACCTATTAAATGCGTTTGTTAGCTCGCAATAAATAACATTATACGACAAGATTCTCAAAAAGACAATGGTCATTGTAGTGTAGTAAGTGTGAAGAAATGAGCTGTAATATGGCAAAATGTCTAAGTAGAAAGGAAAGGAAAATATCATATTCTTGTTAAAAGTGTATTAATATAAAAACAATCGTTTGACAAAACAAGTCTTCCCTTGTACAATTACTGCTATACGAAGATGTGAGTGCTGACCACACGTAGTGGACAGTAATATAAAATGAAAATAGAAGGAGAATACAAGTTGAACTGGCTTGATAAATTAGAAAAAAAATTAGGTCGTTTTGCAATACCGAATCTTACGGTGTATCTGCTGGCCGGGTATGTGATAGGTTTCGCTATTTATTATTTAGCACCGGGACTTTTAGGATGGCTTACACTGGAACCGGCATATATTTTAAGAGGACAGATCTGGAGAATTATTTCCTGGGTATTGATCCCACCAACAGGAAGTTTGATTTCTTTACTGTTCCTAGTATTATTGTACTATTCTCTTGGTTCTGCACTTGAGAGAACCTGGGGAACATTCCGTTATAATGTATACATTTTTTCAGGAATACTTTTTACAGTGATCGCAGTATTCATACTGTATGGTGTGTTTTATCTTATCTATGGAATTGAACTTCCACTTTCAAGCATCGGATTGATCAGCACGAACTACATTACAATGTCTATCTTTTTGGCATTTGCTTCCATCTATCCGGATATGGAAGTTTTACTCTATTTTATTTTACCGATTAAGATGAAATGGATGGCTTTCGTATATGTAGCAATGGCACTGTATTATTTCTTTACAGGAAGTCTCGCAACGAAAGTTGCGATTGCGGCATCCTTATTGAACTTTGTTATCTTTTTCCTGTCCAGCAGGAATATGAAGCGTTTCAGTCCGAAAGAGCAGGCGAGAAAAGCAAAGTTTAAACAGCAGACGAGACCACATATGACTTATGCGAATGGGGCAAGACACCGTTGTGCAGTCTGCGGACGTACAGAACTTGATGATCCGACATTGGAGTTCCGTTTCTGTTCAAAATGTAATGGAAACTATGAGTATTGCCAGGATCATTTATTTACACATGAACATGTAAAGTAGAAAATGAGAATTGTGTAACGCATATTTCTCATATTTTACCGGAGATGAGGTATGGCAGTGCAGTGTATCAGATCAGAGTTGCAGCCGAAAGTGATACAGTGCAGCTTCGCTCCAGGTGTATAGGAACTTTATGGTTATATTTTTTAAAGGAGAGATTGACTTAGTATGAAAAAAACAAAAGTAGTATGTACGATGGGACCAAACACAAATGATAGAGAACTGATGAGAAAACTCATCCAGAATGGCATGGATGTAGCTCGTTTCAACTTCTCTCATGGTGATCATGAAGAACAGAAGGGTCGTATGGATATGCTCAAAGAGCTTCGCGAGGAAGAGCATGCAACGACAGCTATTCTTCTGGATACAAAGGGACCAGAGATCCGTACAGGTGTTCTGAAAGACGGAAAGAAGATTAAGCTTGAAACAGGGAAGACCTTTACACTTACTACAGAAGATATTGTTGGTGATGAGAATAAAGTATCTATCACATATAAGGGACTTGCAGAAGATGTAAGTGAAGGAAAGATTATTTTGATCGATGATGGTCTGATCGGACTGAAAGTAATCGGAAAAACAGACAAAGAAATTCATTGTGAGATCATCAACGGTGGTGAACTCGGAGAGAAAAAGGGCGTTAATGTACCGGGAGTACCGGTAAGACTTCCGGCAATCACTGAGAAAGATAAAGAAGATATTAAATTTGGAGCAGAGCAGGGGATTGATTTTATCGCTGCATCTTTCGTAAGAAATGCAGAGTGTATTCTTGAGATCAAGGCATATCTGAAGTCTCTCGGAGCTCCTTACATTCCGATTATCGCAAAGATTGAGAATGAAGAAGGAATCAGCAATATCGATGAGATCATTCGTGCAGCAGATGGTATCATGGTTGCCCGTGGAGACCTCGGAGTTGAGATTCCGGCAGAGGAACTTCCATATCTTCAGAAGATGATGATCCAGAAATGTAACGATCAGTTCAAGACAGTTATCACAGCAACACAGATGCTCGATTCTATGATGCGTAATCCACGTCCGACAAGAGCTGAGGTAACAGACGTTGCGAACGCTGTATATGACGGAACAGATGCTGTAATGCTCTCAGGAGAGACAGCACAGGGTAAATACCCACTCGAGGCGCTTCAGATGATGGTTCATATCATTGAGCAGACAGAGAAACACCTTGATTATGATAGCATGCTTGAGAAAGAGCACGGTCATTTAAGAGGCGGAGTATCCAGTGCAATCGGATATTCATCCGTACTGGCAGCAGCAAACCTGAATGCAAAATGTATTATTACACCATCTGTATCAGGAGCAACTTCAAGAGTTGTATCCAACTTAAGACCAAGACAGGAAATCCTTGGTGTAACTCCGAACGAGAGAACACTGAGAAGAATGTCTATTTACTGGGGCGTAAGACCGCTGAAGTCTCTTGAAGTTGATACAACAGAAGATATCTGTGAAAATGCGATCGAACTGGCACAGGTAAAACAGTATGTTGAGCCGGGAGATGTTGTAGTTATCACAGCTGGAATTCCTTCAACAAATGTAAGCAAAGAGAGAAGCTTTACAAGTAATATGATGAGAATTGTGACAGTAGATTAAATTAGAAAAACTTTTAATAAGAGCCAGAACAGTTACCGTGCGAGGTGACTGTTCTGGCTCTTATTAAATACAATCAATATATTGACATCCAACAATCAATACTGTATAGTGTTCCTGTAAAGAACTACTAATCAGAGGGATGGTGCTATGGACGAAAGTAAAGCAATTGAATATCTGATGCATTTTGGAATGTCCCGGCAGGAAGCAACTGTTTATCTTCGGCTGATCGAAGCAGGAAAGCAGACGGGGTATGAGATTGCGAGAGATACAGGAATCTCAAGGTCGAATGTGTATGCATCACTGGCAGCTCTGGTTGAGAAAGGGGCTGCATATCTGGTAGAAGAGGATGCCAAGCGATATATTCCGGTTCATGTTCAGGAGTTCTGTGGTAACAGAATTCGCAGAATGGAAGAAGAACAGAAGTGGTTGGATATGAATCTTACGGGAGAACAGAAAGAAGAAGAAGGATATGTTACGATCGATGGTCAGGAACATATTTCAGATAAGATCCATAATCTTCTGGCTAATGTGGAAGAAAGAGTGTATTGTTCCTGTTCCGGTGTCTGTCTGGAACAGTTGAAAGGACAGTTAAAGGAACTGACAGAAAAAGGAAAAAAGGTAGTTCTTGTGACAGATCATCCATTTGAACTTTCAGGGGCAATCATTTATGTGACGAAAGAAAAAGGAAATCAGATTGGTTTGATCACAGATTCTAAATATGTACTTTCGGGTGAGTATGGACAGGAGAGCAGAAACACTTGTGTCTATTCCGGACAGAGAAATTTCGTTACGCTGTTTAAAACAGCACTTGCGAATGAGATAGAATTAATCAAAATACGCGAAGGAGAAAATGAAAATGAGTAAGAAACCATTTGTGACAAAAGAACAGGTTGAAGAGATTGTAAAAACATATCCGACTCCGTTCCATCTTTATGATGAGAAAGGGATCCGCGAGAATGCAAAAGCATTAAAGGAAGCATTTGCATGGAATCCGGGATATAAAGAGTATTTTGCTGTAAAGGCAACTCCGAATCCGTTCCTTTTACAGATCTTGAAAGAGTATGGATGCGGTTGTGACTGCTCCTCTTATACAGAACTGCTTATGTCAGATGCAGTTGGAATTGATGGTCATGATATTATGTTTTCCTCTAATGATACACCGGAGGAAGATTTTAAACTTGCTGATAAACTTGGAGCAATCATCAATCTGGATGATATTACACATATTGACTTCCTTGAGAAGACAATCGGACATATTCCGGAGACAATCAGTTGCCGTTATAATCCGGGCGGAATATTCAAGATCAGTAATGATATTATGGATAATCCGGGAGATTCAAAGTATGGAATGACAACAGAGCAGATCACAGAAGCATTTAAGACACTGAAGGCAAAAGGTGCAAAAGAATTTGGTATTCATGCATTCCTTGCCAGCAATACAGTGACAAATGATTATTATCCAATGCTTGCAAAAGTTCTTTTTGAACAGGCAGTACGTCTTCAGAAAGAAACAGGAGTACATATTAAGTTTATTAATCTTTCTGGTGGTATTGGAATTCCTTACACACCTGATCAGGAGCCGAATGATATCCGTGTGATCGGAGAAGGTGTCCGCAAGGTTTATGAAGAAGTACTTGTTCCGGCAGGAATGGGAGATGTTGCAATCTACACAGAGCTTGGCCGCTTTATGATGGGACCTTATGGCTGCCTTGTGACAAAAGCAATCCATGAGAAGAATACTTATAAGAACTACATCGGAGTAGATGCGTGTGCTGTTAACCTGATGCGCCCGGCAATGTATGGAGCATATCATCATATTACTGTTCTTGGAAAAGAAGATGCACCGTGCGATCACAAATATGATGTAACAGGTTCTCTGTGTGAAAATAATGATAAGTTTGCAATTGACAGAATGCTTCCGGAAGTTGATATGGGAGATTACCTTGTAATCCATGATACGGGTGCACATGGTTTCTCTATGGGATATAACTATAATGGTAAATTAAAATCAGCAGAGCTGCTCCTGAAAGAAGATGGAAGTGTACAGATGATTCGCCGTGCAGAGACACCGAAAGACTATTTTGCAACATTTGATTGTTTTGAGGTTGGAAAGAAACTTTGCAAATAAAAAACAAATAAAATCATAAAAAATAGTTGAAAAATGTGACCGGATATGGTAACATAAAAAAGCTGATTCGGACAGGAAAGTTTTCTTGTCCGACAGAATAAGCCGCTGTGGCGGAATTGGCAGACGCACTTGACTCAAAATCAAGCGGTTAGTAGCCGTGCCGGTTCGAGTCCGGCCAGCGGCATCGAACTTAATCTCTGAATTCCTTGTAAATCCAGTGTTTACAAGGGGTTTAGAGATTTTTTATTGTGTTTATGGGGCACAAATGGGGCAAACTATAAAATTTTTAACTCCCTTAGCTGTTCGTTTCGCTTATTTTCTAATTTCTTTGTGACGTGGAGATAAATTTCTTTTGTAACTCTGCTGTCATTATGCCCAAGTCTTTATGGGCTTCCTTTGTCATTTTCATGGTGATAGAACCATCTTCGTTTTTAGTGATTTCTTTAACACCAGCTTCCTTAGCTTCTTCATCCAGTTCAGCTTCACCGTCTTTGACAAGTGAGGCCGGAAGTGTAACTTCAACGCTAAGTAAGTTCTTTTCAGCTTTCAATTCCTCTCCATCATCAGACGATTGGTCTGTAGAAGTTGCACTTTTTCCTTCATTCTTCGGAGTGCTACCGCAAGCAGTAGACGATAATGCCATAGCACCAACCAACAACATTGCTACAAGTTTCTTTTTCATAAGTTTTTCCTTTCTATTGAGAGCCTGTTCCTTACGAGCCACCACTGCTCGTATATATAATCCCTTGTGAGGTTATATCACATCATTTCAACTACTACCAGATTCGGAATGAAGTATATAATATAGTTATCAACGGTAGTATATACTCCATACTTATCACGGTAGCAGCTGATACATTCTTCTAGATATTCTTCTGTAACATCCAGAAAGTCTGCAATTTCATATTTATTTTGACATCCAGCATTGAATGCGTGGATAATTCCAACAAGTCCGATCAGGCGGTTATAGCCATGTAATCGGGCTTGACGTTCCTGTTTCCGGTTCTCCAGTTTGGACTGATCTCGAATATCACCTGTGGAAGTATAGTAGTGTCCAAGTTCTTCAGCAAGAACATTGGCTTTCTGTCGTGATGTCTTAATATCATGCCGGATAGCAATTTTGTTTCCTTTTATTCTTCCATCTCCACTTTGCAGTGGCTTTTCCTTTACAACTAATCCAATATTGCGAGCTTCGTCTAAAAGTATTTCATAAGAATTCACTTACAACACCTCCATTATAATTGTACTAAGCAATCTGTCCTATAAAAGTGGACTATGGAGATTAGAAGTTTTCGTCATCCATGATGTCATCATCATGTTGCCTCATCTCATCCGTTACTTCTATATCGGTACGTTCATGAGCTGCCTGGACGGCTAACTCTTCTTCCATTTGCTGGTTCATGAGCAAATTTTTTGAATAGGTAAGAACTCTTTTCTGATTCGGAGAAGAGAGTTTTCCGTATATGTCAAGAAGTTCTTTATGCTCTCCGTGAAATTTAGATACGTTGCTCTTGAATTTATCATAGATTTCTTTCGGAGCTTCTTTTCCGGAGAAATTTGTGTCTATCTGTTCCCAACCCATTAAATCACTAGGGGATGTCTGTAGCACATCAGCAAAAGCAAGTATCTTTGACTGAGGCAAGTCTACTAACCCTTTTTCTATTTTTGCAATCATACTTTTATCAGCATAACCCAGCTTAGTTGCTAAATCAGTCTGCGTTAATTGCAATTCTAATCTTCTCTTTTTTATGTTTTTATATAATTGAAGCATTTTGCGTACCTCCTTGATTTCAATATATCACAAGATTGAAAAATATTCAACATTTTTGTAAAAATGGTTGACACACATTCAACCCTGTGGTATATTGATGATGTTGAATAAAGTTCAACCAGAAAGGAGGGGAGTTGCCTTGGCAGACATCAAACTTTTAAAAGAAAGAATTGCTGATAGCGGAATGACAGTCAAAGCCATTTGCGAAAAAAGCGGTATTCTTAGAGAAACATTCTACAATCGTTTAAAAGGTGGAGAGTTTACAGCTTCTGAAATCGTTGGATTAACAAAGACGCTAAAACTTTCAAGGTCAGATAGAGACAAAATTTTTTTAAATGAAAAGTTGAATTAAATGACACTTTAGAGAGGAATCACAGAAATGAACGAATTACTAAAAATCAATTATGAAACAGAACAGCCGACAGTATCGGCAAGAGATTTACATGAAAAACTGGAAATTAGCAAACGATTCTCTGTATGGTTTGAGACGAACAGTAAAGGATTTGTTGAAGGACAGGATTATACAAGTGTACTTTCAGGTACGGTTGTAAACAATGGAGCAACAAGGAAAATCCAAGACTTCAATATTTCTACAGAGATGGCGAAGCATATTTGCCTAATGAGCAGAACTGAAAAAGGGATGCAATGCAGACAATACTTCATTGATCTTGAGAAAGCCTGGAATACACCAGAGCAGATTATGGCTAGAGCGTTGATGATGGCGAATCGCTCAATTAATTCTCTAAAAGACAGATGTAAGTTTCTCGGAGAACAGGTGGTTGAGCAACAGCAGATTATCACGGAGCTACAGCCTAAAGCAAATTATGTTGATAAGATTCTTCAATCGAAGTCACTGGTAACAATCACACAGATCGCAAAGGACTACGGACTTAGCGGAAGAAAAATGAATCAGATTCTCAAGGACTTGAAGATTCAATACAAAGTCGGCGGTCAGTGGGTGCTGTATTCCAAGTACCAGAACAATGGGTATGTACATAGCCGGACGATTGATATCACAAGAACTGATGGTAGACCGGATGTGACAATGCAGACAGAATGGACGCAGAAAGGCAGACTTTTCTTATATGAAGAATTGAAAAAGCAAGGCTATATTCCGGTGATTGAGCAGGTGGCGTGAGGGGTACTGATGAAGTGAGGTGAAAAGATGATAGAAAAGATATCGGTAATAGCGGTTGCAGTAGCCGCCATACTGACGGCTATCAACCAAATATCCATAGTTATTACAGCAAAGCAATTATGGCGGCAACAGCAGCAACTACAGCGGCAATTAGAGAAGCTACAGAAAGAATTGTCTGGACGATAAAACGTTTTGTTTCTATCTGGGATTCTTCTTTAGAATCCGCTTGCATTTCCAAAAGCATATTATGAGTTTCCTTCAATAAGTTATCGCGCTCGCTTTGCTTATTGATTTCGTCAACCATTAGTTGGGCGTGCCAGTCGGAATTCATATAATATCGCCTCCTTAATTTATATTTGGCATGGCAGTGCCTGTTTAGAGTATAGGAGATAAGGAGTGAAAAAGCAATGGAAGTTCAGATGACACTTATCATTAAAAGAGAACAAAAAGAAAGGAGAAAAGGAAATGAGAATTTCGGAATATAATGCGCCGATAGCTGAGAATATCGAACGAATCATAAATGAAAAAGGATTAAAGAAAGCATTTGTTGCTCAAAAGGCTGGTTGTACAGCACAGATGCTTAGCGACATGATTTCTGGAAGAAAGATTATCAAAGCATGCGATATCGTTCGGATTGCAGGAGCGTTGGGAGTAGATCCTAATTATTTATTTGGAATTGAGAAAGGAGAGTGAGAGATGTGAAAAAGTTCGATGCATTAAAGATGGTCACAGACGAACAGAAGTTTTCAGAACTGGTATTTGACATGGTTTCGGAATGCAAAACAACCGAAAGGCTTACGGAGCTTCTGAGGGAAGAAATGCCAGAAAAAGAGCTACAAACATTGAAGTCCATAGCTCAATCGGGTTATCCGTTATCTTTTGATCGTAAACAGTAGTAGCAACCATTTCCGCCATGTGGTGAAAAGAAAGCAGCACGGAACTTGGCATCTTCATAAGATACACAGTTCGATACATGGTCTGGATTCATTTCATTGATTTGACAGAGAGATGTTTCGTTATCCAGATCGTGGATTTCTCCAGTTGCTTTGTTTAATACATAGCGGTTTCCATTAAATGGAGGGTTGTAGCGTCTCATATTGTCACCTCCCTTTCATTAGAATTTTGAAGCTTCTATAAAAAGGCTACTACTAATATTATGATGTGTCAATACAAAAATACTAGATAGAGTGCAAAACAAATGTTTGTTATACAAAATGTTGCGAAAATATTTTCGCATTTTATGAAAAAATCTTTTGATAACATAAAAATATTTTCAAATGTATTTGTAACAGAACCAGGTGAGTCAGAGAAGAAAGTGGGGTGCGGAAAGATGAAGAAAAAAAGACTATCAAAAGAAGATGATAGCCTGATAGGTAAAGTAGTAGAAATCGAAAAGAAATACATTAATGAAAAGGATGGCCTAGTGGAAGTTTCTTTTCAAGTACCTTGCCACGATTGGAAAAGACTAAGAAATTCAATTCAGTGGAATCTGATAGAAAAGCGTTTGGAGGAAATTCAAAGCAAATATAACCGGAAGAACCACCAAGTGAAGAGAGATTAATTGGCATGGAAAGTGACATCTGTTCTCTATGAGAGACAACAACGCCTTTCACCTTTTTAGTTTCCTCGTAAGCAACAATTGGAGGTTGAACACAAGGATATAGAATATCGTCTATTTTAACGCAAACATCCGTAATGGAGATTGGAAGTCTGGACATATTTTCAAATGAGGCATAGATAATTAACATTTTTGTATCGCCAAATATATGTCCGCATATTTTCATATGGATCCGTTTTCGATTAATAAGTAACGTATGCATCAATGTAAAAAAAGTACCTATACTTCCAAAAATTGATAAGACAATCACACTAATTGATTACAAGGTAAAAGAATTCGAAGAGAAGCGTATCAATGAACGTAAAGAAGAGATCTTGCTTGCTTATGAAGAAATTGTACCGGGTGAATTACAGGATTACATTCCATTGGAGCGTATCTACGGAAAGAAGTGGACGAATGCCGGCACAAAAATGAAAGACATTAGAGAAGAACTTACTAGCAGAGTTGCAACTACAAATGCTGATATCAATGCTATCAAAGCCATGAGATCAGAAAAAGAAGAAACTGCTCTCAACTTCTACATGGAGAACAACAACCTTGCATCAGCAATTAAGTATCTTAGTGATTACGAAATTCAGAAAGCAGAGATCCTTAAGAGAAAAGAAGCAGAAGAAGCTGCCAGAAGAGAAAGAGAATTGGAAGCTGAAAGAGAACGCATCCGTCTTGAAGAACGTAGAAGAATCCTCGAAGAAGAGGAAATCAAAAGAAAAGCGGAGAAAGAAACTGTTGAAAAGCTGAAAGAAGTAGATGAGGAACAGGCAAGATTCTTGAGCAGTGAAGAGTCTAAGAAGGTAATTTACACCGTTGTTGCTACAGAAGAGGAACTTAAAGATATTGAACAGGCAATGACAAGCTTTGGTGTTTATTTCGAAAGGAAGGATGTTTGATGGAGATTGGAGAAAAGTTATCCAAACTGCAGCAGGATATGAAAGTCCCCAAAGATCAATATAATAAATTTGGTAAATTCTATTATCGAAATGCGGAGACGATTCTTGCTGAATTCAAGAAATATGAAAAGGATTTAAAGGTCTTTCTGACGCTGAAAGACGAAATTGTGGAAGTTGTTGGGAAGGTGTATATAAAAGCCACAGCAACTTTGGTTGATTGCGAATCAGATGAGGAGATTTCTGTAACTGCTTATGCGAGAGAATCAGAGGAAAAGAAAGGAATGGATGAAGCGCAGATTACTGGATCGGTATCCAGCTATGCAAGAAAATACGCATTGAATGGCTTGTTTCTTTTGGATGATGTGAAAGATCCTGATTCTGATGAATATGAAAAGCAGAAGAATCAAGACAAGTCTGATCAGAAAGATGGGAAGAGTACAAGCAGCAATATAAAGATTAATCAAAATCATATTAATTCTCTTCGGAGTTTGTTTACTGAAAATGGAATTGATGAAAGTAAAGTACTTAATGAGGTTTTCTCGCGTGGTTACTATCGCATTGTTGAATATGGATGTTGTTGGACAGATGGAATGCTTGAAGGATTGGCAGATGAAGAACTGACAGCAGAAGAAGCAACTAAGATTTTAAGTGAAATTTGTTGTGAAAACGAATTATGTGGTGGATGTCCTATTAGTGAAGCAAAAGGAAAAATGACGTGTCAAAGCTTCCGAAGAGATAAAACAGAAGAAGTGCTTGAAATCCTCAAGCGGTGGAAGAAAGATCATGAGAAGAAAGAAGTTGAGGTGGAAAGCAAGTTATATTGTCGAATTATTGATGGCGGTGATGGCTTAACCGTTCGCTCAGAAGCGCTTCAGGATGGAATCAACCTGAACGATGAAATAAAAGAGATACTTGCAAAGTACTGCTCGGAGCATGTGGGTGATTACTTTGCGTTATGTGAGAAAAGATGGATGGTGAAGCAATGATGAACACAGGAGAAAAGATAGATTACATGATTCAGTGTTTGAAAGTCGCAAAAGCTGAGTATGAGTACACGGCTGATTACATTGCAAATGAACCGACTGAAGGACAAGAGTTGTGGGAGTTCCTTGATACACACAGAAGTCCAAACAAAGCATTAATTAAGGACAACTTGAAGAATGTGGCAAGAATGGGATTCCAGCTTGCGAATGAGGTGAAATGATGAAAGATTTAATCGTAGATTGCTTTGCTGGTGGAGGGGGTGCATCAGTTGGAATCGAGATGGCACTCGGCAGACCGGTAGACATAGCAATCAACCATGATCCAGACGCTATATTGATGCATAAGACCAACCACCCGAACACACTTCATCTGACCGAGGATATTTTTAAGGTTAACTTGAAGAAGTATGTAAAAGGACGGCATGTGGCTCTTATGTGGGCGAGTCCAGATTGTACAAGCCATTCCAAAGCAAAGGGCGGTAAGCCAAGAGAAAAAGGACTTCGGATTCTTCCGTGGGCGGTATACAAACACGCAAAGGAGATTCTTCCAGATGTGGTGCTGATGGAAAATGTGGAAGAAATACAACAGTGGGGTCCGTTGGACGAAAAAGGTTATCCGATACCGGAGAAAAAAGGTGAGGATTATAAAAAATTCATTACAGCAATGAAGAGCCTCGGGTACCGTTTCGGTAGTAGAGAATTGATAGCTGCGGACTACGGAGCACCAACCACAAGAAAGAGATGGTATGCAGTATTCCGTAGAGATGGACGGGAAATCAGATGGCCAGAGCAAACTCACAGTGCTGACGGCATTGGCTTTAAGAAGTGGAAACCTTGTGGAGATTACATTGACTGGTCAGATCTTGGCAGTTCGATATTTGACCGCAAGAAGCCACTTGCAGAAGCTACACAGAAGAGAATTGCAAACGGCATCAAGAAATACGTTATCGATGCTGAGTCTCCTTATATCGTGAGAAACGGAGAAGCATTGGCATACATCATCCAGTATCACGGAGAGACGAGAGCCGGTGATTCAAGAGGACAGCTTTTGACAGAACCGATCAAGACGATTGATACATCGAATAGATATGGACTTGTGACAGCATTTATCACGAAGTATTACAAGACGGGGATTGGACAGGGCTGTGATGAACCATTACATACAATTACGACATCTCCGGGGCATTTCGGATTGGTATCAACATTTCTGATTAAGTATTACGGCGGTGGGTGCGGACAGACACTGGATAGACCGCTTGATACGATCACAACGAAAGACCGTTTTGGACTGGTGAATGTAATCCTGGATATCAAGGGCGAGAAATACATCATATCTGATATCTTTTTGAGGATGCTGAAACCGGAAGAATTAAAGCTGATGCAAGGATTCCCAAAGGATTACATTATCGAAAGGGATTACAACTGGAAGAAATATCCGATTGCAAAGCAAGTCGCAAGAATCGGGAACAGTGTTGTGCCAATCATGGCAGAAAAGCTTGTAGAAGCAAACTGTCCGTATCTGAAAGTCGGTGAGAGAATGCCGAACATGAACATTGATGATACAGAAGAACAATTAAGGTTTGCTTAAATAACAGCACCTTGACAATTGAATATTGATGGTTGGAATGGTATAATTTCCGTATAAATTAAATGTACGGGAGGAAATGCCAATGAAAGTAATTATTAGCCAGATGGTCGTGTTTAATGGGAGTGACAATTTTCCTTATAATTGGAGTAAGACCTATGAATCCAATGTAATTCCACACGTCGGTGATACTATCGAGGACCCGATTTGGAAAGATCCAGGAGATTATGAGGTAACCGGAGTTACCATTAACTATGATGCGGATGAATGCTATGTAGGTGTAACTGACTACACGCCTGTAATCCCGATTGAGCGGAAAGAAGAATTCGGGAAGATGGCAGAATTACACGGATGGAAAGCAAACTGGATGAGATAAGGAGAGAGTCATGGATTATATTAATAAACTTTTTGGACAGTATCCATTTATTTATTATATCAACGGGAAATACTATGCGTTTGGAACCAATGTGTGTACAGAATGCAACGGAAAAAGCTTATTATTGGAATCAAAATATAAAGCGTTTGAGGAAAGCATAAAAAACGATGTGACAGATGAAGAAGCGTGGATAATATTCCATAAATTATCGAGCGAAGCAAGTGGTGCAGAGACGAAGAGTAATGTTCATGCAAAAGAAGAGTTTGCCAAATTCAATTTTAGCGAAGACGATATAAAAGAGCTGACAAAGCAAATAGAAAGATATAGGAGTTACTGGTTAGAGCACCATTTAGGAAATCGAGGCAGATAACTGTAAATATTTACCAACCATCAATATTCGGTGGTTGGTATTTTTTTACGCATTTTTAAGGAGAAGAGGTGAAGAAATGAAGAAAATAGCGGTAGCTGCTATGAAGAAACAGATTCCGAAGAGGCCTGTAACATATACACCAACCAATAGAGCAGATTGTCCGGTTTGCGGTGAAACAGTTAGAGGAATAGACAAGCCTTATGGAAAATATTGCGGTTGGTGCGGTCAGAGATTGGATTGGAGTGATGAACAGTGAAAAGAAGTACAGACACACGCTGGAGTCCTGCGGAAATCCAGCAGAACCAAAAAGAACATTATGCTGATATGGCAGAACATCCGCCGGATCGGAAGGCAAGCGAGAAGTTTCATCGACCAGCATACCAGGCAGGAAAGTTGATCGAAGCACAGGGGCAGCAGTTGTGGCATGGAGATGTTACTGGATATATAGCCAGAAAATACAAGATAGGGAGTGATACCGTTGGAGACAATGACGAAGGAGAGACTGGAAGCATACCGGAATAATAAGACAGAGATATTATCCTTGGACTATATTCTTAATAACAGGTGGCAATCAGAAACCATGTTGGGAAATGATGTGATCTTAGATTACAGTAAGGGATATCCAATGCCGCAGAGCATAGTTGGTTTTGACCAAGAAAAATATGAGCGGTTACAAGAACGTGATCTGAAGAGAAAAGAGCGTCTTGAGAAGGAATGTGAAGAGGTGGAGCATTATGTTGAAGGAATCAAAGATGCGCAGCTACACAACATCTTCAGGATGTATTATATTGATGGTGTCAATGCAGTGAATCAGACAGAGGTAGCGAAGATGATTCATCTTGAGAGAAGTACGATAAGTAAGAAAATCGACAGATATCTTCAACTTTCACACAAATCACATGAATCACATATATAATAATACTTGAGCCAAAGGCTGAATTCCTGCGGCTCGTCCTTCCGTATATAGAACTTGAAAGGCACCTGATAGAATTGGGTGTCCTTTTTGTATAACGTTATAGAATATTGCTATTAGATGTTTAAATGAAAAGAATATGATTGACATATTCAAAATAAAAACATATAATGTAACTACAAAATAGTTGCAAAAGAGGTGAGAGCCTAAAATAATGAGTAAACTGGATAAAGCGAAAGAAAGAATATTATCAAAGCCTAAAGACTATACTTATACTGAGGCAAGATATTTACTTAGCAAACTGGGATTTAAAGAATTTAATAAGGGGAAGACATCCGGGTCAAGGGTACGATTTTATCGGGAAAGTGATAAAAAAGTAATATTATTACATAAACCACATCCAGAAGATGAAATGGATGCTGGAGCAGTAAAAGATTTGGTTGGATTTTTAAAAGAATTGGGTGAGGTGTAATGAAAAACAATGTGCTTGAATACAAGGGGTATCATGCGAAAATAGAGTTTGATACGGAAACATATACACTGCGTGGAAAAATTGAAGGTATAAATGATTTGGTCAATTTTGAAAGTAGAGATGGCTTAAAAATTGAAAAAGAATTTCATGATGCAGTGGATGACTATTTAGAGTTTTGTGAAGAGGTTGGGAAAAATCCGGACAAAGAATATAGAGGGGTATTTAATGTTCGAATAAATCCAGAATTGCATAAAAAATTAGCGTTGAAAGCATATGCAAATGGAGATTCCTTAAATGCTACAGTTGAGAAAGCAATTCAAGAATATTTAACAGAGTATTCGGAAACAAATATCCAGTTGGAAAAGACGATTAAAATATTATCAAGTATGTTAGAAACAAAGGGATTATATAATAGAGGGAAAAATATTCCAATAGAAAATGAATCAAAAATTATTCCATTTTTTAATAAAGCAACAAATGTGAATATGCAATATAAACAAGAGGAGAGAGTGAAGTAAATGATTGAAAATTTATCAGAGTATTTTTTGCCAGAGCATGAATTTTATTTGCAGAGTATTTCTTATAATAGGACTGAGAAGGCGATAGAAGGAGAAGAACACTCTTTGAATTGTATTGATAATATTAAGGCAGATGTAGATGGAAATGCAAGTGTAAGAGTGACAGTTACGAGAGCTTTACATTTTGATCATAATGAATTCTTTGATTTAACAGTTACTTTTGGAGCTATTTTACAGTTTGATCCGGCCAAAAAAAATGAATATAAATGGCATGAAATAAATATGGCAGAGGAGTTTAGAAAAAACGGTGAATTTGTAACTAGTAATTTAATGTCAAGAATATCGCTATTAATCGCACAAATAACATCTTCTTTTGGGCAAATGCCGCTAGTTTTACAGCCAAGTGTAGTGAAATAAATGTGAATAAAGTGAAACCTATTTTAAGCACCCTCCGGGGTGCTTTTCTAATACCCAAAATCTTGGACCATTAGTTCAGTGGTAGAACATTCGCCTCATAAGCGAAATGTCGTAGGTTCGATTCCTACATGGTCCATGAAATAAACTAGAACAGAGGTGACGACAATGGCAGCAGGAAACCCCAGGAGTGCAAATGGAAACCTTCGAAGAAAGCACAGGGCAAGACTAAAAGCAATCGGTGCAGAGTGCGGGATCTGCAGGGGCAGGATGGGACCAATCCATTATGATGAGCCGAGTGACAGCAAGCATCCGCTATCCTTTGTGATTGATGAGATCAGACCAGTGTCCAGATGGCGAGAGTTTGGTTATAGTTCCAGGGAGGCAGCAGCACAGGACTGGAACAACCTTCAGGCGGCGCACTACTGTTGCAATGCAATGAAAAGCAATAAAACATTGCAAGAACTGGAGCAGAGACAAAAGACACAAAAAGCGAACATTCTGGATGGAAACTGGTAAAGAAAACAGGGGTGGGGAGGGATCCCCGCCAGGCGCCGAAGGCGACCACCGCCGTCCAGCGCCGATTTACACACAGGAAAATTTTTGAAAGGTGAATTTAGATGGGAAGAGCTAAGAAAATGGCAACTGTAACAAGCGAGGGAAGCCGCTTGGAACGCTTGGAAAATTTAGCACTGATTCTCGCAAAACAGATTGATATATGCGCGAAAGATGTTGTTGATGGTCCAAAGACAATGCCACAGCTCTCCAGGCAATACAGAGAAACAATCAAAGAAATTGAAGAAATAAAAGGAATGGAGAAAGACGATGACGAAATCGGAGAAATCCTGTCGGCACGAAAAGCTGATGGGAAGCCAGACACCGTCCGATAGAATTGTTCCGTATTATGCTTATACGGATGGCCCTGATGCGGTAAAAGTGCTTGCGGTCGGGAAACTGATTGTGGATCCGTGGCAGAGTGAAGTGCTGAATGATTGGATGGGGCGTACAGAGGATGATGTTTGGTCAGCGCCGACATGTGGCTTATCTGTTCCAAGACAGAACGGGAAAACACTGGATACTTCCGGGCGGATTGCATCCGGAATGATCCTGTATGCAGAATGGGTTATATACACAGCTCATCTGCAGAAAACTGCAACAGAAACTTTTATGGAATTGCGCGGCTTGTTTGAAAGCAGAGGACTCCGTAAGTATGTAAAAGAAATTAAGGCGGCACTCGGAAGAGAACAGATTATTCTAAAAAATGGTGGAAGAGTAGTATTTGTTGCCAGAACCAGGAATGGAGGTCGAGGACTGCACGGTGATTGTCTTGTGTTCGATGAGGCACAGGAACTTACAAGCGAACAACAGGCTTCATTCCTGCCGGCAATATCAGCATCCAGAAATCCACAGACGATTTATTTGGGAACACCACCGGATGAGAATTGCACAGGTACAGTATTTCGGAAAATCAGAAAACGGGCAACAGAAGGCGAGAGCAAATCCACGGCCTGGACAGAATATTCCGTGAAAGAGATTGGAGATGTTACTGATCGTCGGAGATGGGCGGAGTGCAATCCGGCATTAGGGCGCAGAATGACAGAAACAACCATAGCTGCAGAGTGTGAGCAGATGGATGCGGACACATTTGCAAGAGAGCGTCTTGGCTGGTGGTCGCCAATCAATAATGATCAGGATTACGCAATTGATAAGAAGAAATGGGAAGCGTGTGCTTCAGAAAAAGAAAAGCCGGAAGGGAAAACTGCTTATGGCGTAAAGTTTTCTTCTGATGGTTCGGCGGTAGCATTATGCGGAGCTGTTTGTCCGGAGGTAGGGGAAGCGAGAATTTCGCTGATCGAGCTAAAAGCAACTGACAGAGGAATCCAGTGGCTTGCAGACTGGTTGAATCAGAGATATAAGATGGCGAGCTGTGTGGTGATCGATGGAAGAAATGGAGTTGACTTCTTGATAGAGAAGATAACACCGGTGTGGAAATATAAGCAGTCAATTGTTCGACCGGCAGCAAAAGAAGTGATAGCAGCGGCGAGTCAGCTATCACAGGAAATCAATGAACAGACTGTAACATGGTATAAATACCAAGAAATACTGAATGAGTCGGCAATTACGTCTGTAAAAAGACCGATTTCCGGTGGCTGGGGATTTGGTGGAGAAAACTCGATCCCGATTGAAGCAGCAGCACTTGCACTTTGGGGATGCAGAACATCGAAACGAAATCCGAACAGAAAGATGAGGATAGGATAATGGAGTTAAATTTTGGAAGAGTAGAAGGATTACCACCGGAAGAACAACAGTGGCTTCAAGAATTGAAATACATATATGATTATCACAGAAGTGCGAATAGGAAAAAGCGTCGTTATTATAACGGAAAAGTCACTCTGAATGAAGTGAATCTTGGGATTGCATTGCCAGCAGGTCTTGGAAAACTTGAGATTGGATGTGCCTGGGGAGCAAAAACCGTTGATGTACTTGCGGGAAGATCGATGTTTGATGGGTTTGTTACAGAAAATGGAACGAAGTCAGAAGATATGGATCAGATTATGAAAAGGAATCATTTGATAGCGGAATACAATAAAGCGGTCAAAGAAGAACTGAAATACGGTTGTGCATTTGCGGCGGTATCCGGAGAGGAAGATGATGCAAGAGTACGGTTTTACTCTCCGCATTGTGCTGCAGCTTCGTGGAATGCACACGAAGGACGCATCCGATATGGATTTGCCTTTGAAGATGCGCGAAGAGACGAGTCGGATGTTACATGGTCTCCGGAACATGTAAATTTCTATACAGACACAGATATCTGGGAGTTGGATCGAATTGGAGGTACATGGTACGCTACGCAGAATCCCCATGATTTCGGAGAGCCCCTTATGGTGGCTCTGATCTGGGACGCAACAAACGATAAACCATTTGGTCAGTCAAGGCTAAAAGAGCCGGTCCGCAGACTAATCCAGGGATATGTAAGAACAGTCGCAAATGCAACGATTGGACTGGAATTTGCCACTTCTCCACAGAAATATCTGCTCGGGGTGTCAGATGAACAATATGATATGCTGATTGATAATAAATTCAAACAGTATGTTGGAAGTATTCTCTACAGTACCAATAATCCGGAGACTGGGGAAAAGCCGAATTTCGGGCAACTTTCGCAGGGAAATATTGAACCACATGTTCAGATGCTCCGGATGCTTGCTACACAGTATTCAGCGGCAACAGGATTGGCAGTTACGGATGTTGGTGTGATAAATGATGCAAATCCGACTTCCAGTGAAGCAATTATTGCACAGTCACAGACCTTGATCCTTATGGCAGAACAGTTGAATAAATCAAATGGTGATGCATTGTATCGGATTGGACGGATGGCACTTGCAATTGAACTTGGAACGATTCCGGATGAGCTTCCGGAAGAAACACATGAGCTGATTGCACATTTTAAGAATCCGGCAATGCCAAGCGTGGCATCTACTACAGATGCAGCACTCAAAATTGCGACAGCACGACAAGGATTTGCACAGACAGATATTTTCCTTGAAATGATTGGTTTTGATCAGGCGGATATCCGGCGAATCAGGGCACAGGAGCAGAGAGCAAAAGGAGATGCTATCTTGACGGAGGAATTTGGAAATGCAGATAACGGAGAAGGCGTGGGTGGAATACATAACGAAGATGTCACAGATTAGTCAGAAAGCAGCGGATCTGATGCAGTCCTGGGTTCAAAAGAATGGACTGGAAAATGATAAAGCACTTTTGGACTACACCTATGCACTGTCACAACACTATGGACAGGCTATCGGTGCATTATCGTGCCAGATGTATGAAGCGACAGCGGCAGCACAGGGAGTAATAGTCCCTACGGCAGAAGTAGCAGATCTTCCGGACTATGGGGAAGTGGCGAAAGCGGTAAAGGGGACACAAAAAAAGTCACCAAACAATATTCCAGGAACGATCGCAAGGCTGGTAAAACAGGTGGGTGCAGACACAACACTGAAAAATGCGGAGCGTGATGGTGCGCAATTTGCCTGGGTGCCTCATGGAGACACCTGTGCATTCTGTATTACACTTGCATCCAGAGGATGGCAATACATGTCAAAGAAAGCCATGCGAAATGGTCATGCAGAGCACATTCATGCGCATTGCGATTGTGAATATGCAGTCAGGTTTGACGGGAAGAGTACAGTGGCTGGTTATGATCCGGATAAGTACCTAGAAGAGTATAACAATGCTGGTGGTGATATCAATGCCATGCGGAGGATTCGGTACAAGGAAAATAAGGAGGCTATTAACGCGAGAAAACGAGAATTGTATGCGAAAAGGAAGGCAAAAACTATTGAAAAGACTCCCCGTTCTGCTATAATGGAATCAGATTTAGGAATGTTTAAACAAAAACTTCGCAGTGATGGCAATATGGACAAAGAATATTACGACTGTCTAAAGGATAAATTTTCACATGGTACAGACGATGCCAAACGACTATTCACAAAATATGCTTCGGGTGATAGCATTGAAAATGCTGTGTATGAAAATACGGCTCACTATAATACTAAAACGAAAAAGATATCCATGAATTATGGCGCGGATTTAAAGAATCCACGTGGAGCTGGAGCTACATGGTTCCATGAACACGGTCATTTAGTTGATGATTTAGCTGGAAATCTATCAGATGATAAGAATTTTATTCAGTTACTGGAAAGTGATTCGTTGTCATATCGTATAGCATATGGTAAAGCACATCATTTGGGTACTTTTGATAAAGTTGATAAAGCCATTAGCGAAGAACTTGGAGATATGCGAAAAGATTCGGCAATATCAGATCTTTTTGATGGTGTAACACAAGGCAATATAATTGGATGTGCATCACATCCGAAGGAATATTGGAAAAACCGGGACAATGTTACATCTGAGGCTTTTGCACATATGTTTGAAGCACAGTTTGATAAAAAAAGATATGAACAAATGAAAAAATATTTTCCAAATGCATTGGAATATTTTGAAAAAAAGATGAAGGAGGCGTTGTAAATGAATGTTCTGAACCCAAAGTTTGAAAAAGCGCATAAGGATTTTGTACTTCATTTTGGATATTGTCCTCAGATTCCGAATGAAATCGATTTTGATCAGTCTAAATATGCGGATGATCTATTGAAAAGTGTAGCCGATAATTATGATTACACAATTGAAAAATATGGTACGCAAGTGCCTAAAAAGTATCCTAAACCGAAAATAATAATTGATTAACATCATTTGAGTGCGGACTATAAAATAACAAGAACAGTAGATACCACTGATCAGAAATGGTTGGTGGTATTTTTATGTCTATTTTTAAGAAAGAGAGAATAAAAAAATGAAAAAAGCAATGCTGAGTCAGCCAATGGCTGGAAAGACTGATGAAGAAATCGTAGCAACAAGAGAGAAAGCAATTAAGATTCTTGAAGAAAAAGGATATGAAGTTGTGAATACTCTTTTTACAGATGAATGGTACAGCAATGAATCTATGAAAGAACGTGGAGTAGTTCAGATTCCATTGTGTTTTCTTGCTAAGTCCTTAGAAAATATGTCTTTGTGTCATGCAGCGTACTTCTGCAAAGGTTGGGAGAATGCAAGAGGATGTAAGATTGAGCATGATGCTGCGGTTGCTTATGGTTTGGATATTATTTATGAGGAGTAGAAAATTATGAAAGATTATATAGAAGTGAATGAAGCGAAATGCGATGAAGCACACAACTGTATGTGTACAAAAGAAGTTGATGGAAAGACATATTGCCGTGGATGCGGAAATGTTCAGCCAGAACAGGAGGATTAATCATGATTATCACAGGAATGGATCACTTTCAGAGTGTATGCAAAAAGAAACTTGTAGAATGGTACAACAATAATGGAGAAGCGGATACTCCACAAACACCACCGATCGACTTAAGTAACGTATTTATCGTTTGGTCATGCAAGACATTACAGAATTACAAGTGCCTTGCATCAACTAACGTCAATGGTGATGGCATCTATGCGGAGTACACATATAATGGTGATAAACAGGAGTTGTATGAAGATGTGTATGGGAAATTAACTAATACATGTCACGTAAAAGAATAAATGGATAATTCTAGCACGCAGAAATGCGTGTTATTTTTATGGCAACACGTGCCTTAAACGTGGCAACTAAAAACACTCAAATCAGGAGGGAAACAAGATGGCAGATGACAAAACATTCACTCAGGCAGAAATGGATTCAATCATAGAGGGACGCCTTGCGAGAGAAAGACAGAAATATGCAGATTATGATGACCTGAAAGAAAAGGCAAGTAAGTACGATGAGTACCAGGCACAGAATAAAACGGAACTTCAGAAGGAAAAAGAAAAGTCCGATGCTCTTCAGGCAAAATTAAGCGCACTTGAAAAGAAAGACACTGTGAGACAGGTAAGAGAAAAAACAGCAAAAGACACTGGTGTACCGGTAGAATTACTGACAGGGGAAGATGAGGAAACCTGTAAAAAACAGGCAGAAGCGATTATGAAATTTGCGAAGCCAAAGAGTTATCCGGGAACTAAGGGAAACAGGAAAAAGACAACAGAGTATAACACAACGGATGATGCAATGAGAGAATTTGCACATCAGATTTTTGGTAAAGGAGAATAAAGAATATGGCAGCACTCATTAGTTCAGATTTTGAAATTCCGGCAGAGATTTCGCAGGGGATTTTTGAAAAAGCACAGAAAGGATCTACTCTGGCGCAGTTATCCGGAGCAAGACCGCAGAAATTTGGAAAGCAGCAGGTGTGGGTACTTACATCGCCACCGAAAGCAGAACTCGTAGGAGAGGCAGGGCAGAAATCGCCAACCCCAACTGCATATGCTTCTAAAACAGTAAATCCGTTCAAACTGCAGGTTACCATGAGATTTTCGCAGGAAGTACAGTGGGCAGACGAAGATGTACAGATCGGCGTACTGCAGGATCTGGCGTCAAATGCGTCAATCGCACTTGGAAGAGCATTGGATCTTGTTGGAATTCACAAAATCAATCCGCTTACAGGAACGGTATCAAGCCTTGTAAAAGAAGGGCTGGTTGACACGAAACAGAGTGTGCAGCTTGCAGGCACAAAGTATGATGAAGCAATCGAGGCGGCAGCAGGAATGATCATCTCATCTGGCTATGTACCGAGTGGTATTGCAATGGATCCAACACTTTCCTTTGGCCTTTCCACTATGAGGGATGCGGATGGAAGAAAGATTTATCCGGAAATTGGATTCGGACAGAATCTTACAAATTTTTCTGGAATGACTGCGGCAGTATCTGATACAGTTTCGGCAAAAAATGAAATCACACCAGATACGAAGTTACTTGGAATCGTAGGACAGTTTGATGCGTTTAGATGGGGAGTACAGAGATCCATTGGCGCTCACTTGATCGAATACGGTGATCCGGATGGACTTGGAGATCTGCAGAGACAGAATCAGATCGCAATTCGTGCAGAAATTGTATATGGAATTGGAATCATGGATCAGGCAGCATTTACAAAGATCGTGAAGGCGGAAGGGTAATATGAAATATTTATACAAACAAACTGGAATTGTAGTGGAGTCTGACGATGTGTTAGACTCCACAATGTTTAAGCCGATTATTGAAGAAAAAACCGAGGATTTGATCGAGGATAGCGAAACAGAAACAGGAGTTGCAGAAGCTGAAAATACAGAAGAACCTGTGGATGAGCTCGAAGAACCGACAGAAGACTCAGAGATTCCAGATATAGAAGAACCAGTCGAAGCAAAGAAAGAGGCATCAGCTAAGAACACCAGAAAGAGAACACAAACAGCGAAAAAGTAGGGTGATACAATGGCATACGCATCAATTGAGGATGTTTGGAAACGAAAAGGAACAGATATTCCGGATACAGATTATGTAACGGCACTTTTGGATGATGCAGCGATCATCATTGATGCATATAACCGCAATGCTACAGACGAGGCAAAGAAATTAGTGTCATGTAATATGGTTATCCGGACACTCGGAAGCAGAGAGGAAGGTGTACCTATTGGAACGACACAGACAACTACGACAGCAATGGTATATTCGCAGACCTGGACAAATGCAAATGGAAGCGGCGAATTGTATCTGACTAAATTGGATAAGAAAATCCTTGGTGTCGGGAATCGAATTGGCTATTTTAATCCATATTCTAGCTTAATACAGACGGAGGAAGAAGCATGATCAAAGGAATCACGGTAACGCTCTATGAGAAAAAAGAAACAGGAACAGATCCGTTTGGACATCCTGTTTACGAAGAAATGCCGGTTGATGTAGAAAATGTATTGGTAGCTCCGTCCACAACCACCGAAGTTCTTGATGTGCTGAATATCACTGGGAAAAAAGCAGTGTATGATATTGCAATTCCAAAAGGTGATGATCATACGTGGAAAGACTGCCGCGTTGATTTTTTTGGAGAGTCATGGAGGGTGTTTGGGCTGCCAAAGCAAGGAATTGATGAAAATGTTCCGGGAAGATGGAATCAGAGATGGATGGTGGAGCGATATGAGTAAGGTAAAAATTGAACTCAATCGTGCAGGAGTCCGTGAACTGATGAAATCACCGGAAATGCAGGCAATCCTTGTAGAGCATGCGAATAAGATAGCCAGTGCATCAGAAACCGAAGCGTATGTAGCACAGACACGTGCGGTTGTGAAAGTCTGCGGAGATGATGGTAATAATGGATTATTAAAGGCGGTTGGAAAGCATGGTGGAAAAAATCGTTAAGGATTATCTGCAGTCCAGTCTTGGAATACCGGTTAGACTGGAAGAGGATAAGCTGACAAATGAATATGTATTGATTGAAAAGACTGGATCAAGCAAAAAGGACCATATCAGTACGGCAACCATTGCTATTCAGTCTTATTCAGTGTCGCTATATGGTGCGGCATCGCTCAACGAGCGGGTTAAAGAAGCAATGGAAAAAATAATAGAAAGAAACGATATCAGCAAGTGTGAACTTAACAGCGACTATAACTATACAGATACTGCAAGGAAGAGATATAGGTATCAAGCAGTATTTGATATCGTGTATTTTTAGGAGGGATAAGATGTCAGATGTAAAAAATGTAAGTACAGGAAAGCCGAAAGTCGGCGGTGCCATTTTTAGAGCACCACTCGGCACGGTACTGCCAACGGATGCAACTACAGCATTGAACGAGGCTTTTAAAACACTCGGATATTGTTCAGAAGATGGGCTGACAAACTCCAACAGTCCGGAATCAGACAATAAAAAAGCATGGGGTGGAGATGTAGTATTAACCATGCAGACAAGCAAAGAAGACACATTCAAGATGACTTTTATCGAATCGCTGAATGTGGAAGTCCTGAAAAGTGTTTACGGCGATAAAAACGTTTCCGGAACGCTGAAAGAAGGTATTACTGTAAAAGCAAATGCAAACGAAGCGGAACAGAGCAGCTGGGTTATTGATGTGATCTTGAAAAAAGCGGTAAAACGTATCGTAATTCCGTGCGCAAGCATTACGGAAATCGGAGATATTGTATACAAAGACGATGATTCTATCGGATACGAAACAACACTTTCAGCCGTTCCTGATGCAGAAGGACAGACACACTATGAGTATATTAAGGGGAGCGAATAATGACAGGAAAAACAACTAGCGGATTTGAGTACGAAATCGACGGAGAATCATTAGATGATTATGAGCTTTTGGAAGATTTGTGCGAGTTGGATAATGGAAATACAGCAAAAACAACCAGTGTATTAAATCGTCTTCTCGGAAAAGAGCAGAAGGATCGCTTAAAAGAGCATTTGAGAACAGAAAACGGAAGAGTTCCAGCATCAAAAATGATGATCGAAATCGGAGAAATCTTCAACAGCGTAAAAGAAGGAAAAAACTCTTAATCCTCGCCTACATGCTTAATCTTGACAAGGACGCACTCTTGTGTGACCTTGCAGAAACATATCATATCTATGATTACAAGTCGTTACCGTGCAAAATGGTAGCGACTTTTTCTTGTGGGCTGAGGGATAATTCAAGAATCAAAATGAAAATAGCGGGAATGAATCCGATATCAGAACAAATTCTCATGGCGGCTATCGCAGATGGAACACGGATGACTGCATGGCTACAGTCAAAAGACGGAACCACGGGAGAAAACAGACCTAAGTCCTTACTCGGAATGCTAATTGGCGATGATTCAGAACCAGATAAGGATATTCGTACATTTGCTTCTGGAGAAGAATTTGACCGAGAATGGAAGAGATTAACAGGAGAGGAGGAATAAGATGGCAACGGAACTTGCAAAGGCATATGTGCAGATCATACCTTCCGCACAAGGCATCAGTGGAAAAATACAACAGGCGATAGAACCGGAGGCAGAAGTGGCCGGAACCTCTTTTGGCGGAAAACTTGTCAGTACAATCAAAAATGTGATTGCGACTGCAGCTATCGGTAAAGCGCTTGTATCGACAATCAATGAGGGTGCGGCAATCGAACAGAGCATGGGCGGAATTGAAACGTTGTTTAAGGAATCAGCGGAAAAGATGCATCAAAACGCTATCAATGCGTATAAAACAGCAGGATTATCTGCAAATGCCTATATGGAGCAGTCGACCTCGTTTGCGGCATCTCTGTTAAGCTCGCTTGGAAATAATACGTCAAAAGCCGCTGATATAGCTGATATGGCAATGACGGACATGTCAGACAACGTAAATAAAATGGGAACCAACATGGAAGACATCACAAATGCGTATCAGGGATTCGCAAAGCAGAATTATACGATGCTGGACAACCTAAAGCTCGGCTATGGCGGAACAAAAGGGGAGATGCAAAGGCTCCTTGATAAAGCGCAGGAACTCAGTGGAGTAGAATACAACATCGATAATCTGGCAGACGTCTACAGTGCGATTCATGTGATCCAGGGAGAGCTTGGAATTACAGGAACGACAGCTATAGAAGCGGAAGGGACAATATCTGGTTCGTTTAATATGATGAAAGCGTCTGCGACTAATTTCTTGGCATCCTTAACTGGTGTAAAAGATGGAAACGGAAATGCGATTCTTTCGGTGGAGGATTCCTTAAACGATCTTGTGAATTCTGCGGTTTCTTTTGCGTCAAATGTCATTCCGGCAATAGGCAGCGTAATGACATCACTACCGAAAGCTATAGTACAGGCGATGCAAACCTATGGTCCGCAAGCAATAGTGGCAGCGCAAGAAATGCTGGCGAATTTGTTGACATACATACCAAGTATGCTGACGAGTTTTACAACGGTTGGCGTTGAGCTGCTTAATCAAATATCGAGCGGACTTACATCTGGAATACCGACATTTTGCGCACAGTTTCTTCCAATGCTTGTGACGATTTCGGAAAATTTGAGAGCAAACGCCGGACAACTGATAGATGCCGGACTTAACCTGAATGAAAATCTGGCTCAAGGAATAGCAAATTCTCTGCCGACATTAATTGCAACCGTACCGCAGATCATCACAAATATTGCCGGAATCATCAATGACAACATGCCGAAAATCCTTTCAACAGGGATAGAAATTCTCATAACGCTGACAAAAGGAATCATAAATGCAATTCCGACATTGATCGCAAATCTTCCAAAGATATTTACGGCAGCAGAAAGCGTATTGAGTGCGATGAACTGGCTTGGAGTTGGAAAGAATCTCATGAATCTCCTTGTTAACGGAGTAAAAGCACTAGTACATTTACCTGGACAAATCATTAAAGGAGCGTTCAACACGGCTAAGCAAATGATCACGACAGGCTTTTCGTGGGGAAGCGTTGGGCGCAATATCATACACGGAATTGCAAACGGACTAAGTGCGGCTGGACATATGTTGTGGGACACTGTAAAAGGAATTCTCGGAAGCTTCAAGGACAATGTACTCAGTTTCTTTGGAATCCACTCTCCGTCACGTTGGGGTGCGTTTGTCGGAAAAATGATTGATGCAGGAGTCGCGAATGGATTGATTGATAATACATCGCTTGTATCGAATGCGGCTCTTGAATTACAGAATTCAGTGAAAAAGCCAATCGAAGCAACAGCAGATCTTACGGTTAGAAGTAATGCTTTAGCAGAAAATGAAAAAAATACACTTGCACAGAAACTGGAACTTTTGATTGAATATTTAAGAAATAATGCAAGAACAAAAGATAGTATTGTGATTAATCTCAATGACAGAGAAGTGGCAAGGGCTTTGAAAGAATTGGGGGTTGTATTCGCTTGATAGAAGTCAGATATATAAGTTCAAATAAAAAAGAATATAACCTAATTGGAGATAAAATGCGGCCGACAGACGGGAGTTTTCATTCGTATGAGTGGACTCCAGAAGTGATTGAACGTAAAGTCGGAGAAACAGTAACAGGATTCACAAAAGCATCAAAGATATATCAGATTACGCTTACCATACGCGGAAAATTAGAAGATAGGAAAGCACTAATAGATGACATCACTGATGCATTTGAACATGATGTAATAAACGTATCACCAGGAAGAATATATTTCGGAGATTGGTATATTGACTGCTTCATAAAAGACAAAACTACGGGAATATCAGGAACATGGAACAACTGGACGGAACTTCAGATAGGAATATATTGCCCATATCCATCATGGATAACCGAATGTAAGCGTTCATTCCAGAAAATTATTAACGGATCAGGCGAGTCAGAAGAGTTTTTGGATTATGAGCATGATTACGGTTACGATTACACTATGCCATACGGCGGTGATGTGATCTGGCAGGTTGACCATTATGCGCCATGCGAGTATGAGATGATTATATACGGCCCCTGCGTGGATCCACGCGTTGTGATAAATGGACATATTTATCAAGTATACGCGACTCTGGACGAGAATGATTATCTGAAGATCAATAGCCGTGAAAATTCCGTTGTGCAATATCTGGTCAACGGAACGCAGCGAGATCTATATGATTACCGGGTAAAGATAACGGGATCACTGTTCGATCCAATCAAGCCGGGGAATGTCCGAGTGGTGTGGTCAGGGGAATTCGGGTTCGATCTAACACTATTCTGCGAAAGGAGTGAGCCAAGATGGAAGATCCAAGGCAGTTAATTCTTGCAGATCAGAACCTGCGCGACATCAAGCCGGTGATGAATGCGGACATCGACTTTGCTGTCGGATCGGATGAGAATGACTACGAAATTAAAATCCGGCGCGATCGGTGGGATAAGCGGTATACATACGGAAATATATTCTACATTAAAAATACAGAGTTCGGAGGGATTATCGGAAGAAAAAAGATAAACACGGAGAAGGACACGATATCACTGTATGGCCGGACATGGCGCGGGAAATTGGATAAGAAGATTATCCGGCCGCCGGAAGGACAGGATTACCGGAAAGTATCAGGGGAGTTGAATGCAGTGCTGAATACGATTGTTACGGAGCAGTTCAATGACTATTTTGTCGTATCGCAGAACGACACCGGAGTGAGTGTGACGAATTTCCAGTTCGATCGATACTGTACTTTGTTGACAGGGATCATAAAGATGCTGAAAAGTGTTGGATATAAGTTACATATCGAATACATTCAGCAGGAACGCGGCCAGCCTGGGTATGTAGAGCTGTCTGCCGTACCGATCGTGGACTACTCAGACGCAAAAGAACTGTCGCAGGATAGCCGGTTGAACTTCGTGTTCGATGAAATGAAAAACGGAGTTAACCACCTGATCTGCCTGGGAAAAGGGGAACTTCAGGACAGGCAGGTAATTGACCTGTATGTCGGCCTAAACGGTAGTATCGGAACCACGCAGTATTATACCGGTATTAAGGAGGTCACCGATACATACAAGGATACATCCTCTGAGAGTGACGAACTGGAAGAGAAAGGACGGGAAAAACTGCGGGAACTAATGAATAAGACATCGTTTAGCATGGATGTCGAGAGCTTGGGCATAGAGGTAGAGATCGGAGATATAGTAGGCGGCCGCGATTATGTAACGGGCATGTATGCGGCCAAGCCAATCGCAAAGAAGATCTATAAAGTAGAGGGTGGAAAAACCTCTCTTGAATACGAAATAGAAGGAGATGATAGTTAATGGAACTGGTAACAGGACGGGCAGGGAGCCCGCACATAACGTCACAGCAGGACCGGCAGAAACATCAGGGAATCTGGGGCGATGGAGCATATATCCTTGCGACGGGAAATCAGCTCGAACCGCAGGTGCAGAGCTCAAATAAAATATTGATTAAGGATGGCGCTCTGATGTTTCAGGGTGCTATTTTTTCGGTCAAAGTCGGGACTACAGATGAAATCACAATCAATAATGGGAATCAAGGCATGCAAAGAAAGGATCTTGTCGTCGCCCGGTATACATATGATTCAGCGCAGCAGAAAGAATCCGCAGAATGGATTGTGATTCAAGGAGAACCAGCGGCAAGAAATCCTGTAGCACCGTCAAGTACGAGTGGAGATATACAGGAGGGAGATACTACTGTAGACTGCCCGTTTATGATCGTAAATCTGGATGGGATCAATGTCACGGGAGTGGATATTATACCGGAGGTCGCACCGGACATCCCTACGCTAAATGCGGCTTTGTCGAATAAAATAAATGCATATGACATGTCAATTGGCGCAGGCAAAATCTTAACGGGCGAAACATTTGGTGGCAAACCTGTATATATGCGACTTGTCGATATAGGTGTGTTGCCTAACAATACCAGCAAAACTATAAATACAGGTATCACCAACGCCTATTATTTCTGGATAGATCCAACATACAGTATGGTTATCTCGGGAGGGGCCGCATATCCATTACCGTATGTAGACCCTAATAATGTTGCAAACAGTATTGCAGCACGGATTATTGCAAATGGTCAGCAAGTTGTAATTACAACTCATAGTAACTGGAGTACATATGCTGGATTTGTAGCCGTACGGTACACCAAGCAGTAATTATTTCCATTTGCCGGTCACATGAACTCGAATATTCGTGTTGCGTGTTTTGTCGGCTCCATACTGTACGACATATCCGTCTATCGCAGACATGTTGGAATTCATACTTGGTGACGCTCCCCAGACTATTCCATTATTTTGAGGTGTATATTCAATATCGTACACTTCCTTCGCTCTGATTCCGATTCCTATATTTGTGACACGCGCATAGTATATTCCGGATGTTCCAATTTGCGTAAAACTCAGATGGGTACCAATAACAGTTGTTTTTGCCCATGCTTCAAAACAGCCGTTTTCGTATTTTTTAACATAATAACTGGTAGATTCGATGACCTCAAACCTAATATTGGACAAAGCCGCATTTAACGTATAGATTCAAAAAAGAAAGGATGATGAAAATGAAGATTATTTTTAACGATGCAACAGAAATCACCGTGCAGCAAGTAGAGTCTCACGGCAATTATCTGTGTGTCCTGACCATTGGGAATACTCCGGAGCAGCTTAAAGTGTTGTTCACTGACACGAGCCGCACATCGAAGATAATCGTGAAGGAGCGCGGCCAGACGGTCGCTACATACGAGGGATACACGGCGTTTTACAGGACGGAGATCTATACAGGTAAGATCTATGGCGTAGTAATGTACAAGCCGGAGAAAACGCCGGAGGTGCAGTCGTCTATGGTACAGGCGGCAGTCACTGTTGCGCAGATACAGGCACAAAGTCTGACGGATGAGCAGGCACTTACCGTGAAAGATATCTATCCTGTATGGGATGGGAATGGTGTGTCATATCAGAAAGACTTCTATTTGACACATAACGGAAAACTGTATAAGGTTCTGCAGGCACATACATCACAGTCGGACTGGGTGCCGGATGCGGCACCGTCACTCTTTGCAGAGGTGCTCCCGGGACAGGACGGTACTGGGATTGGAGCGTGGGCACAGCCGGGATCTACAAATCCGTATATGGCCGGAGACCGGGTGACACACAACGGCAAAACATATGAATCCTTAGTGGATAATAATGTATGGGAGCCCGGTGCGCAGGGATCAGAAGCACTGTGGAAGGAAATAGAAACAGAATAAGAAAGGCGGGTAGCATATGACAGAAATCAAAGAGGTGAAAGCAGAGAAAACCACAGTGAATGCCGGGGAGCGAATTCATATATCATTTGAATTTTGGTACGATCAGGACTATCCATATGATTACCCGCACGACTATCCAATTTCAAGCGAAAGAAAGTGAGGAAGAAACACATGAGTGATATTGTAAGGGCTTATGCCAAATACAAAGGGCAGCAGTACAATGCATCTTACAACTCCGGGACGCAGAAGTGGAGCGTGGACATCCCGTCCGGATCAGAATCATCTTACAGCCAGTCGAATCATACATACCCGATTGAGCTGCATGCATTCGACGCGGCGGGCAACGAGACGATCATGTACGCTACGGACGACACATACGGGGATCAACTGAAATTCCGTGTCCTTGAGAAAACGAAGCCGACTGCGACTATCAAGTCTCCGACGCAGGGCAGCGTGCTTGGAAGCGCGACGCAGGATATTGTCATGGAGCTTTCCGATGCCGGCGGATCTGGTCTCAACATGGCGTCCGTAATCTTCAAGGTCAACGGCGTTCAGGTAACACAGGGACTGTCTTGTAGCGATTCAGGTGGAAAGAAGACCTGCACGTATCATGCAACCAACCTGTCAGACGGTTCCAACAGTGTCAGCCTGCAGGTGTCCGATAATGACGGCAATGTTTCTGACGTTGCGACAGTATCCTTTGTGATCAGTACATCCGCGCCTACGCTAAACATTACGAGTCCTAAAGAAGGACTGCTGACGAACAGCAAAAAGGTTACGGTATCAGGTACGGCAACGGCCGGGTCTGACGCGGTAACTCTCTCTAAGGTAACTATTAACGGAGAGGAAGTAGCAGTCGGTGAAGGCGGCGCATTCTCGAAAGAAATTACCCTTAATGAGGGCGCGAATACAATTTCTATTATCGCTGAGGACAGTATCGAGAAGACAACAAAGGTTGATAGGCATGTTACAGTCGATACCAAGGCACCGATCATCAGCGATGTCGAGGCAGAAGCGACCACAGTTGACGCCAACAGCACGATCCACCTGACCTTCAAGGTTGTGGATCCGGCAGAATGAAATGATCATCAGGGTATGGGGCATAGTGAACTCTATTGAGGTGGAGTTTACGCCCATCCCGGACCGTCCGGGGTACTGGGAGGGAACCGCCCCACGAATGCCGGGACTGCAGGAAATCGAGATCTGGGCGGAGAGTAGCACAGGAGCAAGAGGGCATTTACAATGCGAAGTGATGATCGAATATCATGCCCACACTGAGGCGCAACTGCTCCAGGATTGTACAGAGGCGGATTTGGTCGGACCGAAGCGGGAAGTCAGATTGCTGTTGCTGCCGTGGGTAGCACGGCTCGTCACTCTCCGGGAAACACAAGTCCTGCAGGAAAACTATAATGCGCGGCTGAAATGCTGCAGAAAGGCGGTGCGTCATGGATAGTGCTATATTTGAGCTTGGGGAAAAGAAATATGTATGCATCAGCGTCAGGAGTACATGCGGGAAGCCATTTGATGTGACTTCTGCGAAATACATCCTGAAAAACGGAGATGAGAAAGAAGCATCAGGAGAGTGCGAGATCAGCAAGCGAGATAATAAAGAGACAATCCTGTCTGCATTGATTCAGCCAATGATCAAGGGAGCGACGTACATATTGGAGTACACATACGAGATACCACCGGAGATTATCAAGCATGTTGTGAGGGTAATGGTGAAATAAGGCAGGTGATACATATGAGCATCAGAGACAGACCGTGAACCGGTCTTATTTTTATGCATAAATTATATGGAGGTATAGACCCGTGTATATAAGCATAGGGACAATTATTACGGTAGGCAGCCTGATTGGTGCGCTGGGAGTGATCGGAGGAGTGCTGATTGCAGCATATAAATTCTTAAAAAAGCCGGAAGAGCTCGAGAAGAAGATCCAAAAGATCCGAGCAACCCATGAAGAGGACATCCGGAAGATCAACGAAGAACAGTGCCTGATTACCTACGGGCTTCTCGCCTGCCTGAAAGGACTCAAGGAAAAGGGTTGCAACGGTCCTGTAACGGAAGCCATAAATAAGATTGAGAAGCACCTGAACAAACAGGCGCATGATATGGAGGAATGACTATGAACATGGAAGTGTTAATTCAGTATATGAGTTACATTTTGACAGGAATCGGAGTACTGGCCTTTTTAGTCAGTGCGATTGTACAGACGATTAAGGAAATGCCAGAACTGAAGAAAGTACAGACAAATGCTGTGGCACTGATCACATCACTGATTCTGACACCGGCATCAGTAATTGTGTTGTGCACCTATTATAAGATAGTGATTGAATGGTATTACATTTTTGCATCATTTATTGCTGCTTTTATCGTTTATTTGGTGAGTACAGGTGGATGGGAACGCGTGACGGAAATGTGGAATAGAAACGCATATAAGAAAAAGTAGAATTGCACTGGTGCAAGAAAGAAGAGCAAAATGAGTAAGACAGTAGCAGGATTAGTTGCATTTGCAAAAAGCAAACTTGGTACACCGTATATTTACGGAGCAAAAGGAACCGTAATGAGTCTGTCGCAGATCCGAGCATTAAGAAAACAGTACGGATCCAACTGTGTATGGACATCTGATGACAGCAAAGCCGGTAAGGTATGTGTTGACTGTTCCGGTTTGATTAGCTGGTATACAGGTACCATCCGTGGTTCGGGACAGTATAAGAGCACTGCGGTAGAAGTGCTTCCAATCAGTCAGAGAACCAACGCCCACATTGGATGGGCGGTGTGGATGAAGGGGCATATCGGTATCTATCTTGGAAACGATCAGTACATCGCAGCGGACGGGTCCGCATATGGTGTGAGAATTGCCAAGTTATCACAGAACAGATTTACACATCTGCTGAAGCTTTGTGATATCGATTATGGACAGGGAACAACATCAGGACCTAAAGAGACAATCAAGCCTTCTGGAGGTTATTATAATGCAGGAGTAGATTTCACTTATGCAGTACGTGCCGGCGGAAAGACTTATCCAGCAGTAACGAACCTGGCAGATTATGCAGGCGTGAGGGGAATCCCGATCACAGACATTGCTATTAAATGTAGTGTCGGAAACATCAAGTACAGAGTACATGTTGCAGCAAACAAGAAGAAAGGAATCGCAGGCAGATGGCTGCCATATGTATCTGGATACAATTGGAAAGACAGCAACAACGGTTATGCCGGTAATGGTCTTCCGATTGATGCAATCGAGATTATCTATACAGCTCCAAACGGCAGCACCCAGAAAGCGCAGTACAGAGTATCACCGGTGAATAGAAATTATTATTCATGGCAGTATAACAATGAAACTGGTGGGGGACAGGATGGATATGCTGGTGCATTTGGAGTTCTGATCGATAGATTCCAGTTGTTCTAAGCGCTGACAAAAACACCCCAGAGCATTTGACTCTGGGACGTTAATATTGTACCATTTACGTGGGGCTTTCATGGGGCAAAATATTGTATTTTGTTGTACGGTTTCAACGTTGAAAGTGCCTAAAAATGCGATATTTCGCAGTAGTTTGTACCTATTTATATGCATTGAGTAGCCGGCCAGCGGCATCGAACTTAATCTCTGAATATCTTACAAATTCAATGTTTGCAAGATATCCAGAGATTTTTTATATATTAGGAAAGTGCTTTCCTAATATATAAAAAACGCTCCGCTAAGGATGCGCACTGCGGCGTACAATGTAGATGTCGCAAGCGGTCTACGTTTCCACTTCGGTCCTTGCTAAACAAGCGCCACTGGCGCTTAGCAACGCCGCAGGCGCAAGAATGTGCAATGCACATTCTTTGTTCTTTGTAATTTTACTTTTTTCCACGACCAACGAGATAATCAATTGAGACTGTATAATAATCAGCAAGTTTGATGAAGACATCAATAGGAACGTTGATTTTTCCAAGTTCATATTTAGAATATGTAGTCTGTTTGATGTTGAGGTATGCAGCAACTTCTTTCTGCGTTTTATCATTATCTTCTCGCAAATTTCGTATGTTTTCGAATTTCATAATCCCATCCTTGTACCTTAAAGCCGGTGTGCGAACTTAACCGGAAGCAAGCTATTATTCACAGTATCCAGTGAACAATAATCTGATATCTTTTGTATTTTTGGATTATTATATAAAAGTCCTGACACGACTATTGAAATATAGTCGTACTACGACTATAATTGATAAAAACATGAAGAAATGTGCGAGAAATGAGACAGCATAAGAACTAAGGGGAATGGGAGAAAGTGATGAATAAAGAAAAAATAGATGATATGGATTATTATGAAAAATATCTGTTGAATGCGACGAAAGAAGAAAGGGATTGCTATATAAAAGAACATCCCGATTTTATGAATGAATATCCAGTATCGTATGAACATCGGGAACTGCTTCAGGATAAGATTTATCGTGGATTGATGCGTAAGATCCGGGATTATGAAAAAAGTCGTGAGCAATAAAAAACTGACAGATCACAACAGAAACAGAATGAAATTCTTAATGGACAGAAAATGTTTCGTGTGGTTTGTCAGTTTGTTTTAAATAAACAGAGATGTTAATCAAGCTTTCTTAAAATGTTTTTTAATTCTGAAAAAGAATGTATCGTCGGATAATCTTCCTTAACATCTCCAAGTCCATATTCAGCAAAGATAAAAGGAATACCGGCTTTTTTGCAGGAATCAGCATCGCCCTGGGTATCTCCGACATAGACAGGGGATGTCAGGTTATTTTTCTCCATTAATTTCAGAATCGTCTGGTCTTTGGAAGTCTGCGTCTGGCCAAAACAAAGGAAATCTTTGATATATGGTTCCATGCCTGCGCCTTTCATCATAACTTCAATATATCCGCACTGGCAATTGCTTACAATAAAAAGAGGATATTCCAGAGCCAGCTCCTTGAGTGTGTCCATAACGCCTTCGTAGTAAACACCGGGATGTGTTTCAAGATAGCGGTTTTCATAATCAAAACAGATATCCATCAGTTTTCTTCGAGAGTCCGGATCGAGATCGGGAAAAACTCCGGCAGCAATTTCGTCCATTGTCTTTCCAAACAGTCCCTGAAGAATTTCACGGTTTAAGTTTGGCTCAAGATCAGAGTTCTCTTTTATTGCAAGATTCCAGGATTCGGCTACAACTTCAACAGAATCCCAAAGTGTTCCATCTACATCAAATATAATTCCATCCATAATAATTCTCCTGATAGTATTTTTGAAAATATTGTTTACAAGATATTGGAGTCAAAAGTCCTAAATAATGATACCATAAAATGAACCTTTAAAAAAGAAGTTAATTAGTGTATACTTTAATAATGGTTAAAATTAAATGCAACAAAAAGCAAGAGATAATAGGAGAGAATCTGATGAGAGATAAAATTGTACTGATCGATGGACACAGTATATTGAACCGGGCGTTTTATGGAGTTCCGGATCTGACGAATTCGGAAGGACTGCATACGAACGCAGTTTATGGATTCCTGAATATTATGTTTAAGATATTAGATGAAGAGAAGCCGGAATATCTGACGGTTACATTTGATGTGCATGCGCCGACATTTCGCCATGAGATGTTTGCAGATTATAAGGGCACGAGAAAGCCGATGGCAGAGGAACTGCGTCAACAGGTGCCTGTGATCAAGGACGTTCTGCGTGCGATGCATATAGAAGTGATTGAAAAGGCAGGACTTGAGGCGGATGATCTTTTGGGAACCTTGTCTCATCGTTGTGAGGAGAAAGGAATGGATGTTTCCATCATTTCCGGAGACCGTGATACGCTTCAGCTTGCGACAGAGCATATTAAGATCCGCATCCCAAAGACGAAGCAGGGGAAGACGGAAGTAGAAGATTATTATGCGGCAGATGTGCAGGAACGCTATGGAGTAACACCGAAGGAATTTATTGATGTAAAGGCTTTGATGGGTGATACTGCTGATAATATTCCTGGTGTTCCGGGAGTTGGCGAAAAGACAGCGACAAAGATCATTCAGCAGTACCAGACGATTGAAAATGCATACGAGCATGTTGATGAGCTGAAACCGCCAAGAGCAAGCAAGAATCTGAAAGAATTCTGGGAGCAAGCACAGCTTAGTAAGACACTTGCGACGATTAAACTGGACGCAGATATTATCTTTGAACTTGAAAATGCCAGACATGAGAATCCTTATACAAAAGAAGCTCATGAATTATTCCAAAGACTGGAGTTTAAAAATCTGCTTGGAAGATTTGATGTAGAAGCGTCAGTGAATGATGTGGAAAAATATTTTCGTGAGGTAACAGGAAAAGAAGAAATTGAGAAAGTCTTTAAAGAGGCGGAGAAAGCAGAGACCGTTGGTGTGGCATTTTCCAAAGATGCTGGAAATGTTCTCCCATTGTTTGCACATGCTTCAGGATACGGAAGGGTTTCTCTTTGCTATGAAGCAGAAAAGATTGTTACGATTCCTTGTGATATGGATGCTGATTTTGAATATCTGACAGGAAAGTTGTCTCACCTTGCAAAAAGTGTGAAACGTTTTTCAATGTGTGGATTGAAAGAATATCTGGAATGGCTGCCGGAGCTTACAAGTGAGAACGGGTTTGATGCAATCGTAGCAGCATATCTTCTGAATCCTCTGAAAAATGATTACAATGCAGAAGATGTGGCAAGAGAACATTTGAATCTTTTAATTGATGAAAAACTTGATGAGGGTACAAAATCATGTTATGAGGCATATACAGCTTATGCCTGTGTCCCGGTTCTTGAGAAGAAACTGGAAGAGAATGGAATGTTCTGTTTGTTTAATGAAATTGAAATGCCATTAGTATTTACATTGTATGATATGGAACAGGCCGGTGTTAAGGTTGAAGGTGAAGAGCTGAAGCGTTACGGAGAAGAGCTTGGAGCAAGAATCGTTGAGCTGGAAAAAGAGATTTATGAAATGGCAGGGGAAGAGTTTAATATCAATTCTCCAAAACAACTTGGCGTGATTCTTTTTGAAAAACTGGAAATGCCTCATGCAAAGAAGACAAAGACCGGGTATTCTACAGCAGCGGATGTGTTAGATAAACTTGCACCGGAATATCCTATCGTAGCAAAGATTCTGGAGTATCGTCAGCTTGCAAAACTGAAGTCAACATATGCAGACGGACTTGCAAATTATATAGGGATGGATGGAAGAATCCACAGTAAATTCAATCAGACGATCACGGCAACCGGACGTATCAGCAGTACAGAACCGAATCTGCAGAATATACCGGTTCGTATGGAGCTTGGACGTCTGATCCGTAAAGTATTTGTACCAAAAGAAGGCTGTGTCTTTGTGGATGCGGATTATTCTCAGATCGAGCTTCGTATTCTGGCGCATTGTTCCGGTGATGAACAGCTGATCCAGGCATATCGTGAAGCGAGAGATATTCACCGAATGACAGCTTCCCAGGTATTCCATGTACCATTTGATGAAGTGACAGATCTGCAGAGAAGAAATGCAAAAGCAGTTAATTTCGGCATTGTGTATGGAATCAGTTCTTTTGGACTGAGCCAGGATCTGAGTATTTCGAGAAAAGAGGCGGCACAGTATATCGAGCATTATTTTGAATCCTACCCGGGAATTAAGACATTTCTTGATAAATGTGTGAGCGATGCGAAAGAAAAAGGATATGCAGAGACTTTATATGGAAGAAGAAGACCGATGCCGGAATTAAAATCCAGCAATTTTATGCAGAGAAGTTTTGGAGAGCGTGTGGCAATGAATGCACCGATCCAGGGAACTGCTGCAGATATTATTAAAATAGCAATGATTCATGTAAATGAAGAACTGAAGAAGAGAAATCTGAAATCACGGATGATCCTTCAGGTGCATGATGAACTTTTGATCGAAGCAGATGAAACAGAATTAGAAGAAGTGCAGCAGATCCTTCAGGATAAGATGGAACACGCAGCAGAATTGTTAGTTCCGCTTAGCGTAGATATGCATACAGGGAAGAACTGGTATGAGGCAAAATAAGATGAAAGTAATTGGAATCACGGGTGGAGTTGGCTCCGGAAAAAGTGAAGTTTTAAAATTTCTTGAACAGGAATACGGTGCGGTAGTCTGCCAGATGGATGAAGTTGCAAAGCAGATCCAGAAGAAAGGGACGCGGGCATTTTCGAGAATTGTACAAGAATTTGGTGAACAGATTGTCGGAGCAGATGGTGAATTGGATCGCATGAAACTTGGAAGCTGCGTATTTGCAGATGAGAAGAAATTACAAAGATTGAATGATATTGTACATCCGGAAGTGCTGGAATGGGTTCGGAAAGATATCTTGAAGAAAAAAGAAGAGTGTTGTTCTTATTATATTGTAGAAGCAGCACTTCTTCCGGAAGTTGGGAAGGAACTGTGTGATGAATTATGGTATATTTACACAGATGAAGCGGTTCGGAGAGAACGACTGAAAAGTTCCAGACATTATACGGATGAAAAGATCACCAGGATGATTGCTTCACAACCGGTAGAAGAAGTATTTCGAAAGGCATGCACAGTTGTAATTGATAATAGTGGAGACTTTGAAGCAACAAAGAGACAAATAGGAGATAGATTGAACAAATGAGAATGTGCAGTATTGCAAGCGGCAGCAGTGGAAACTGTATCTATGTAGGAAGTGATAATTCCCATCTTCTGATTGATACGGGGATTAGTAAGAAACGAATTGAAGAAGGTCTGAATAAGTTGGAGATTAAAGGGGACGAACTCGATGGAATTCTGATCACACATGAACATTCGGATCATATTAAGGGACTTGGTGTGTTCAGCAGAAAGTACGAGATACCAATTTATGCGACTCCGGGAACGATTGCAGGAATCAAAGAGTCTTCCAGTCTTGGAAAGATGCCGGAAGGACTTTTACATCCGATTAAGACAGATCATCCATTTCGGCTTGGTGAACTGGACGTACACCCATTTGCTATTTCCCATGATGCAAATGAACCGTCCGGATATCGTATTGAACAAGGTGGGAAGTCCGTAGCAGTTGCAACAGATCTTGGAAAATATGATGATTATACAGTGAAGAATCTGAAAAATCTGGATGCGATCCTTCTGGAAGCAAACCATGATATCCATATGCTGGAAGTCGGAGGATATCCATATTATTTGAAGCAGAGAATTCTTGGCGATCGCGGTCATTTATCAAATGAATTGTCAGGACAGCTTCTTTGTGATATACTACATGATAATCTGAAACACATCATGCTTGGTCATCTGAGCAAGGAGAACAATTACGCAAGACTTGCTTATGAGACAGTGAAGTTGGAAGTTACGCTTGCAGATAATGAATATAAAGGGGAAGACCTGAATATGTTCGTTGCAAGCCGGGAATCGGTTTCGGATATTATTAATGTATAAAATTGAGTGAATCAAAGCGGAGGTACAGAAAGAATGAAGAAATGTATTGTCACAGTACTTGGAAAAGACACAGTAGGAATTATTGCAAAAGTATGTACATATCTTGCAGGAAATGAAATCAATATTCTTGATATTTCACAGACAATTGTTCAGGGATATTTTAACATGATGATGATTGTGGATGTTGCGAATCTGAAGAAAGATTTCAAAGAAGTTTGTGATGAGATGGATGTACTTGGCAAAGAGATCGGTGTAACAATTCATTGTCAGAGAGAAGAGATTTTTGAGAAAATGCACCGTCTGTAAGAAGTCGGAGATAAGGTGAGGATAAGACTATGATTAATATGTATGAAGTATCAGAAACCAATAAGATGATCGAAAGCGAGAACCTTGATGTCCGCACGATCACTCTTGGAATCAGTCTGTTGGACTGTGTGGATTCTGATTTGGATGAACTGAACCGTAAGATTTATGAGAAGATTACAACAGTTGCAAAAGATCTTGTATCTACAGGAAAAGACATTGAGAAAGAATTCGGAATTCCGATCGTAAATAAGAGAATTTCAATTACACCTGTATCGCTTGTTGGAGCAGCAGCGTGTAAGACTCCGGAAGATTATGTGACAATCGCACGTACACTTGACCGCGCAGCGGAAAAAGTAGGTGTAAACTTCATTGGCGGATACTCCGCGCTTGTGTCGAAAGGAATGACACCAAGTGAAGAGAATCTGATCCGTTCAATCCCGCAGGCACTGGCCGAGACAGAGAGAATCTGTAGTTCCGTCAATGTGGGATCAACAAAGACAGGTATCAATATGGATGCAGTCCGTCTGTGTGGACAGATTGTGAAAGAAGCGGCAGAGGCAACGAAAGACAGAGATTCTCTTGGTTGTGCAAAGCTTGTTATTCTTTGCAATGCACCGGATGATAACCCGTTTATGGCAGGTGCATTCCTCGGTGTAACTGAGGCAGATACGATTATTAATGTAGGTGTCAGCGGACCGGGAGTTGTAAAGAAAGCGATTGAAAAAGCACGTGGAAAAGGTTTTGAAGAACTCTGTGAAACAATTAAGAAAACAGCGTTTAAGATTACACGAGTAGGACAGCTTGTTGCAGGAGAGGCTTCTGCACGTCTTGGAATTCCATTTGGAATCATTGATCTTTCTCTTGCTCCGACTCCGGCAGTTGGAGATAGTATTGCAGAGATCCTGGAGGAAATCGGACTGGAGCGCGTTGGTGCACCTGGAACAACAGCAGCACTTGCAATGCTCAATGACCAGGTGAAGAAGGGCGGCGTTATGGCATCTTCTTATGTAGGTGGACTCAGCGGTGCATTTATTCCGGTCAGTGAAGATCAGGGAATGATTGATGCAGTAAATGCAGGATCTCTTACACTTGAGAAGTTAGAGGCAATGACATGCGTATGCTCTGTAGGACTTGACATGATCGCAATCCCTGGAAAGACATCAGCAGCGACAATCTCTGGAATCATTGCAGATGAGATGGCAATTGGTATGGTCAACCAGAAGACGACAGCAGTGCGTCTGATTCCGGTCATCGGTAAAGATGTTGGAGACGTGGCAGAATTTGGTGGACTGTTAGGTTATGCACCGATTATGCCGGTGAATGAATTTGGATGTGATGCGTTTATCAACAGACAGGGACGTATTCCGGCGCCGATTCATAGTTTTAAGAATTAACGAGGGAGAAATTTGATGAGTAAAGTTGCAATTGTAACGGATAGTAATAGCGGTATAACACAGGAACAGGGAAAAGAACTTGGGATTTTTGTTCTTCCGATGCCATTTTTTATCGATGGAGAACTTTATCTGGAGGATATCACACTTTCCCAGAGTGAATTTTATGAAAAACTCGGAGCAGATTCCGATATTTCAACATCACAGCCATCCCCGGGAGAGGTCATGGATCTCTGGGATAAAGTTCTGGAAGAATATGATGAGCTTGTATGTATTCCGATGTCCAGTAGCTTGAGCAGCACATGTGCAACAGCAATTACTCTTGCAGCTGAATATGACGGACGTGTCCAGGTGGTTGATAATCAGAGAATTTCAGTTACACAGGAGCAGTCTGTTCTGGATGCAATGAATCTGCGTGAAGAAGGAAAGAGTGCAGCAGAGATCAAAGAAATACTGGAGAAAGAAAAACTTCAGGCAAGCATTTATATTACGGTGGATACTTTAAAATACCTGAAAAAAGGTGGAAGAATCACACCGGCAGCAGCGGCAATCGGAACTGTGCTGAACTTAAAGCCTGTTCTTCAGATCCAGGGAGAAAAGCTGGACGCATTTTCGAAAGCAAGAGGCTGGAAAACGGCGAAGAAGACAATGCTCAATGCAATCGAGAAAGATCTGAAGGGACGTTTTGCCGATGTTAAGGATCAGATGGCTCTTGGTATGGCTTACACATGCAGTAAAGAAGAAGCACAGGAGTGGAAAGCAGAGATCGAAGAAAGATTTCCGGGATATGAGATTATGGAAGGACCATTGTCATTGAGTGTGGCCTGCCATATTGGTCCGGGGGCACTGGCGATTACTTGCATGAAGAGATTGTAAACTGGTAACTGTGACGAAATGCGTAGCATTTTGGAAATTGGTTCTGAACAGTTACATAATCTGTATTGGTGAGAGGTGGTACTGTTCACACGTGGTGTGAGCAGTACTCTGCTTTTTTAGGAGAATATTATGAAAATCGTTGGTCTTATTACAGAATATAATCCATTTCACAATGGACATCTTTATCATATTAAAGAATCTTTGCGTGTAACCGGTGCAGATGCAGCTGTTGTTGTTATGAGTGGTGACTATGTGCAGCGGGGAACACCTGCAATCATGCCTAAAAGGATACGTGCAGAGATGGCACTGATGTGTGGTGCTGGAGCTGTCTTTGAACTTCCGGTCTGTTATGCGACGGGATCTGCGGAGCTTTTTGCACTTGGATCCGTATCTCTTTTAGAGTCTCTTGGAATTGTTGATTCTATCTGTTTTGGCAGTGAATGTAATGATCTCCCAATCTTGGAACAGCTTGCAGAACTACTTCTTGAAGAACCTGAAGCCTACCAGATTCTGTTGAAAGATTATCTGAAACAAGGGATGTCTTTTCCACGTGCCAGACAGGAAGCAATTCTTTCTTATACAGAAGATCCTCGGTTTGCAGAGATTTTAAGAAATCCGAACAATATTTTGGGGATTGAATATTTGAAAGCAATCAAAAAACTTGGAAGCAGGATGGAACCTTATACGATTGCAAGGCGTGGTGCACAGTATCATGATGAAGAACTGGACAGTGATTACAGTTCCGCTACGGCAATTCGTTCACTGCTTGCTTATTCAAGTTCCTCTTTCAATACAGAACCAGTAGAAGGAAATTACGATGAGCTTTCGTTTTCGGGAATACTGTCAGAGTTGGAAAACCAGGTTCCAAAATGTTGTCTGGAACTTTTGAAGGATTATCATAAAGTACAGTATCCGATTTCACAGAATGATTTTTCTCTGATTTTGAAATATAAACTGTTAAATAAACAGCCAGAAAGTCTGGTTCGATATGTGGATGTCTCTCCGGAGATTGCATCCAGAATTGCGAATCAGTTAAACAACTTTTTTAATTATAAACAGTTCTGTGATTTGTTAAAAACACGAGAACTTACGCAGACCCGAGTTAACCGGGCATTGCTTCATATTATGCTTGGAACGAAAAAGGCAAATGTGGAAGAATATATTGACAATGGCTATCATATGTATGCACGTCTGCTTGGTTTTCGAAAAGACAATGCAAAGCTTTTGACAGCTATGTCGAAGGAAAGCAGTCTTCCGGTTTTGACGAAAATGTCTGAAATTGACGATCTTCCGGAACTTGGTCAGAAAATGCTCAGACATGATATGCTTGCTTCAAATCTGTATACCTCAGTGGTGACGGATAAGTTTAAGACGGCGTTTCAGAATGAATATAAGCAAGGGGTTTTGAAGGTGTAAATTTTAATACGAGCCAGAACAGTTGCCGTGAGAGGTGACTGTTCTGGCTCGTAATGTTCTTGGAAAAAAACAATGTTTGATAAAATTGTAACAATCTTACAAATATCCTATTACAAAGTTCGGATTGTATTTGAAAATGCACATAAAATGACTTGTATACAAAAAACGATTGAGTTATAATAGGACTAAGTGAGATAAAAAGAAAGGTGGCATTAAATCATGGGATTTATTGATGAAATCAAAGCAAGAGCGAAAGCTTGCAAAAAGACAATCGTTCTTCCGGAGACAGAGGACGAAAGAACTTACAAAGCAGCAGAGACAGTACTGAAAGAAGGACTCGCTGATCTGGTGCTTGTAGGAAGCAAAGAGGAGATTGAGAAGAACAAAGGTACATACGACATCTCCGGTGCAACAATCGTAGATCCTGCAACAGATGCAAGAACAGAAGGATATATTGCAAAACTTGTTGAGTTAAGACAGAAAAAGGGAATGACTCCTGAACAGGCAAAAGAACTGCTTCTTAGCAATTACTTATACTATGGTGTAATGATGGTTAAGATGGGTGATGCAGACGGAATGGTATCCGGAGCATGCCACTCTACAGCAGATACACTTCGTCCATGCCTTCAGATTTTGAAGACAAAACCGGGAACAAAGCTCGTATCCGCATTCTTCCTTATGGTAGTACCGAACTGCGATATGGGAGCAAACGGAACATTTATCTTTGCTGATGCAGGACTTGAGCAGAATCCAGATCCGGAGAAACTTGCGAACATCGCTATTTCATCCGCAGATTCTTTCAAACTGCTTGTTGAGGAAGAGCCAGTTGTTGCTATGCTTTCTCACTCAACAAAGGGAAGTGCTAAGCATGCAGATGTAGATAAAGTTGTTGAGGCAACAAAGATCGCTCAGGAACTCGCACCAGAGCTTGCTCTTGACGGAGAACTTCAGCTTGATGCAGCTATCGTTCCATCCGTTGGGGAATCTAAAGCACCGGGAAGCAAGGTTGCAGGACATGCTAACGTACTTGTATTCCCAGACCTTGATGCTGGTAATATTGGATACAAACTTGTTCAGAGACTTGCTAAAGCAGAAGCTTACGGTCCTCTGACACAGGGAATCGCCGCTCCGGTTAACGACCTTTCCCGTGGATGCAGCGCTGAAGATATCGTAGGCGTTGTAGCTATCACAGCTGTACAGGCACAGGCTGAATAATTGTAATTGTTTACAGATTTTTTAAAATAGTTACGGGTAATCAAAAGAAACAAAGAGGGTAGTGTGAGCTGCCCTCGGATAATAATAATAATAATAAGGTTTTTTCAGGAGGAAAAAAAGAAAATGAACGTATTAGTAATCAACTGCGGAAGCTCATCTCTGAAATTCCAGCTGATCAACGCTGAGACAGAGAAGGTACTTGCAAAAGGACTTTGTGAGAGAATTGGAATCGACGGACGTCTGACATATCAGCCGGCTGGCGGAGAGAAAGAGAAATCTGATCTGGCTATGCCAACTCATACAGAAGCAATTCAGTTTGTAATTGATGCTTTGACAAATGAGAAGACAGGAGTTGTTAAGAGCCTTGATGAGATCGGAGCAGTTGGACACCGTCTCGTACATGGTGGAGAGAAGTTTGCTTCATCTGTAGTAATCACAGACGAAGTAAAGAAAGCAGTAGAAGAGTGTAATGATCTTGCACCACTTCATAACCCGGCAAACTTGATCGGTGTTGCAGCATGTGAGAAATTGATGCCAGGAACACCTATGGTTGCAGTATTTGATACAGCTTTCCATCAGACAATGCCGGAGAAGGCTTATATGTATGGACTTCCATATGAGTACTATGAGAAATACAAAGTAAGACGTTACGGTTTCCACGGAACAAGCCACAGCTTCGTATCTAAGAGAGCAGCAGAAGTAATGGGAAAATCTTACGATGAAGTAAAGACAATTGTATGCCACCTCGGAAATGGATCCAGTGTAAGTGCTGTTCTTAACGGAAAATGTGTAGATACTTCTATGGGACTTACTCCACTTGAAGGACTTGTAATGGGAACACGTTCAGGTGATATCGATCCTGCAATCATGGAGTTCATTGCTAAGAAAGAGAACCTTGACATTGAAGGTGTTATGGAAGTACTGAACAAAAAGTCTGGTGTATTTGGAATTTCAGGCGGACTTTCAAGTGATTTCCGTGACCTGACAGACGCTATGAATGCCGGAGATAAGAAAGCTAAGATCGCTATGGATGTATTCTCATACAGAGTAGCAAAATACATCGGATCTTACGCTGCAGCTATGAATGGTGTAGATGACATCGTATTTACAGCTGGTATCGGTGAGAACGATGATTATGTAAGAGAAGAAGTATGTAAATACCTTGGATACCTTGGAGTAGACTTCGATTCAGAAGTGAATAAAGGACTCAGAGGAAAAGAAGCTGAGCTTACAAAAGAAGGATCAAAGGTTAAAGTATTCGTTATTCCTACAAACGAAGAGCTTGCAATCGCCCGTGAGACATTAGCGCTTGTAAAATAATTGAAGAAATCTTAATTTGAGAAAGTGTATACGATAGTGATCTGTAAAGATTATATCGTATATGAGCGCAGGACTGAGGTGCCAAGAGAGCAGTTCAGTCCTGCTTTTGCGCATAGAAGAAACAAAAATGTATCCAATACATTTTGCTCTTCATAATATTTTTGATAGAAATTATAAATATCTGTTGACAAACATTTTTTCCATGATATAATAGTTTAGGTATGAATAGGAGAAATACATTATGTTGATTAACCTATCAGACGTTTTGTCAGACCAGCATAAGACGGTTGAAGAAACTGTGCGGCTGGAGATGGAAGAGATCCGGTTACAATCCGGAACCTACCCCATTATCAGCAAGGAGCCGGTTCATGTTAAAGTAGAGCATATAAGGGGAAAAGAACTGCTCATCACAGCTGAGACCAGATTGAGTGTCATAATTCCATGTGACCGTTGTCTGGAGGATGTGAAACGGGAGTTTGAACTGAATTGTGTGAAACATGTGGACGTAGGCCTCTCCGACGCAGAACTGACAGAGGAGCTGGATGAATCAAACTTTATTGACGGATATCATCTTGACGTGGACAAACTGCTCTTTCATGAGATTTTGTCGAGCTGGCCGACGAAAGTACTTTGCAGGGAAGACTGCAAGGGATTATGCAATGTATGCGGTCAGAATTTAAATACGGGGTCTTGTAACTGTGAAGATACAGGGCTTGATCCGAGAATGTCAGTTGTCCGTGACTTATTTAAGAATTTTAAGGAGGTGTAACCTATGTCAATCTGTCCAAAGAATAAATCTTCAAAAGCAAGAAGAGATAAAAGAAGAGCTAACTGGAAGATGAGCGCACCGAATCTGGTGAAATGCAGCAAGTGCGGCGAGCTTATGATGCCACACCGTGTATGTAAGGCGTGTGGATCTTACAACAAGCGCGAGATCGTTTCAGTTGACTAATGATCAATAAGATATTGAGTGTACTGCGAACAGAACACTTGAGGGCGTAAAAACTTTGTGTTTTACGCCTTTTTTTATTGATTTTTATACTGATATCCAGTAGAATAATTTCAGTAGCGCAAGGAGGAAATGATATGTCAGAGATTACAAGGGTTGCTCTTGATGCCATGGGTGGAGACAATGCACCAAGAGAGATTGTAAAAGGTGCCGTAGAGGCAGTGCGGAAGAGAAAAGATATCAAGGTACTGCTGACAGGTAAGGAAGATGTGATTCGCAAGGAACTCTCCGCTTATACGTATCCTGAGGAGCAGATTGAGATTGTGAATGCTACAGAGGTTATTGAGACGGCAGAACCTCCGGTGAAAGCAATCCGTGGTAAGAAAGATTCATCCATTGTTGTTGCGATGAAGATGGTGAAGAAAGGGAAAGCAGATGCTTTTGTATCTGCAGGAAGTTCAGGAGCTGTTCTTGTTGGAGGACAGGTTCTTGTAGGCAGGATCAAAGGTGTTGAAAGACCACCGCTTGCACCACTGATTCCTACATTAAAAGGTGTTTCACTTTTGATCGATTGTGGAGCTAATGTAGACGCGCGCCCATCTCACCTGGTACAGTTTGCAAAGATGGGATCCATTTATATGGAAAGCGTTATGGGAAAGAAGAATCCGACAGTTGGTATCGTGAATATCGGTGCTGAAGAAGAGAAGGGAAATGCGCTGGTGAAAGAGACATTCCCACTGTTAAAAGAATGTCCTGACATCAATTTCATTGGAAGTGTTGAGGCACGAGATATTCCTTACGGAGCAGCAGATGTTATTGTCTGTGAAGCATTTGCAGGTAATATTATTCTGAAGCTTTATGAGGGTGTTGCAGGAGCACTGCTTAAGAAAGTGAAGAAAGGAATGCTTTCTTCTTTGCGTAGTAAGATAGGGGCACTGCTTGTGAAACCTGCTTTAAAGGGCGTACTGAAAGATTTTGATACAAGTGAGTATGGCGGCGCACCGCTTCTTGGCCTGAACGGACTTGTAGTAAAGACACATGGGAGTTCAAAGTCAAAGGAGGTATGCAACTCAATCATTCAGTGTGTTGCATTTAAGGAGCAGAAGATCAATGAGAAGATAAAAGAGGCAATTCAACAGGAGACCCTGGAAGAAAAGAAAGAAGTCGAATAAGACAGGAGGAGTTTTACAATGACAGAATTTGAAAAACTGCAGGCAATTATTGCGGACGTACTTAATGTTTCACCGGAGACAATCACACCGGATACTACATTCGTAGATGATCTTGGAGCTGACTCTCTGGATATTTTCCAGATCATTATGGGAATTGAAGAAGATTTTGACATCGAGATCGATAACGAAGAGGCAGAGAAGATCACAACAGTGCAGGATGCTGTTGATCAGATCCAGAAAAAGAAGGCTAATGAATAATCAGATAGTGAGATGAAAAAGCCCGTTTGGGCTTTTTCGTTTATTAACACGAAGGAGGCCATTTAAATGGACAGAGTAAAAGAACTGGAACAAAAGATCGGATATGTGTTTAAAGACAAAAGCCTGATTGAACGTGCATTGATGCATAGTTCTTATACAAATGAGAAACATTTGAAGAAATATGAGTGTAATGAACGCCTGGAGTTTCTTGGAGATGCAGTATTGGAATTGGTATCAAGTGCTTATTTATTTAATGAATTTCCAAAGGTATCTGAGGGAGAACTGACAAAGACACGTGCAAGTATGGTATGTGAACCGTCTCTGGCAATGTGTGCAAGAGATATCGGACTTGGAGATTACTTGCTTCTTGGAAAAGGAGAAGAGGCGACCGGTGGAAGAAAAAGAGATTCTATCACATCTGATGCGATGGAAGCATTAATCGGTGCTATCTATCTCGACGGTGGTTTTACTAATGCAAAAGAGTTTATCCATCATTTTATTTTGACAGATTTAGAGGATAAAAAACTCTTTTATGATAGTAAAACGATCTTACAGGAGATCGTGCAGGCGAATATGACGGGGAATGTAAGTTATGAACTGATTGATGAACAGGGACCGGATCATAATAAGATTTTCGAAGTGGAAGCAAGAATCGGGGGAAAAGCCTGGGGACGTGGAAAAGGAAGCTCGAAGAAGTCAGCAGAGCAGCAGGCAGCTTATGAGGCAATTCTGAATCTCAGAAAGAAAAAGTAAAGAGGACTTTATGTATTTAAAGAGTATAGAAGTGCAGGGATTCAAATCTTTTGCCAATAAGATTAAATTTGAATTTCATAACGGAATTACAGGTATTGTAGGACCGAATGGAAGTGGTAAGAGTAATGTCGCTGATGCCGTCCGCTGGGTTCTTGGAGAGCAGAGAGTGAAGCAGCTGCGTGGAGGCACCATGCAGGATGTGATTTTCTCGGGAACCGAGAACCGGAAGCCACTTAGTTATGCTTCGGTTGCAATCACACTGGATAATTCAGATCATAAACTTCCGGTAGAGTACGAAGAAGTCACTGTTACACGTAAATTGTACAGATCCGGAGAGAGTGAGTATCTGATCAATGGTTCAGCCTGCAGATTGAAAGATATCAATGAGATGTTCTATGATACAGGTATCGGTAAAGAAGGCTATTCGATTATCGGTCAGGGACAGATTGATAAGATCTTAAGCGGTAAGCCGGAAGAGAGAAGAGAACTTTTTGATGAGGCCGCCGGAATTGTAAAATATAAGAGAAGAAAGTCCCTTTCTTTGAAAAAGCTGGAGGATGAACGGCAGAATCTTACCCGTGTGAATGATATTCTTGCAGAGCTTGAGAAACAGATCGCTCCTTTGGAAAGACAGTCAGAGACAGCCAGAATCTATCTGAAGATGAAAGAAGAATTAAAAACATATGACATTAATATGTTTTTGCTGGAGGAAGAGCGGCTGCAGGAGCGTATTCGTGAAGTCAGTGGAAAATATGAGATTGCTTCTCAGGAGATGCAGGAATCAAATGCCCGTTATGAGAAGATGAAAGCAGAATACGAGGCAATCGAGGAAGAAGTAGATCAGATTGATCTTGCAATTGAAACTGCGAAGAACCAGATGAATGAGACGAATCTTTTAAAGCAACAGCTGGAAGGCCAGATCAATGTCTTGAAAGAGCAGATCAATACAGCCCGTATGAATGATGAGCATTATGATCATCGCCTGAGTACGATCGTCAGTGAGATAGATACAAGGCAGCAGCAGAAAAGAGAGCTTGAAGAAGAGAAGAAAAGAATTTCAGTACAGTTAGAATCAGCCGGTGGACAGGATACGGAAGCACAGCAGAGTTTAATTGAGATTCAGTCAAAGATTGCAGAACACAGTACTGAAATTGAGCAGAAGAAGCGGGAGATCATGGATCTGCTTGGAAATCGTGCTTCAACAAAAGCTAAGATTCAGCATTTTGATACGACAAAAGAACAGATCCAGACACGGAAGGCTGTCGTTGCCAGAAATATTCTTGAGATTTCGACGGTAGCAGAGGGACAGAACAACAGACTTAAGAAGTATGAAGAAGAACTTGGTCAGATCCGTGAGCGCATTCAAACCTATAAGGATAAGATTTCCCTGAACGAACAGGAACTTGGCAAGCTTCAGAATGAGCTGAAAGAGAAGCAGGAAAAGTTACGGATCGGACAGACCGCTTATCACAGAGAGTCTTCCCGTCTGGAGTCATTAAAGAATATTACAGAGCGCTATGACGGATATGGTAACAGTATCCGAAAGGTAATGTCGAATAAAGAACGTGAGAAAGGTCTGATTGGTGTTGTAGCGGATATCATTAAGGTCGATAAGGAATATGAGATCGCTATTGAGACAGCACTTGGAGGAAGTATTCAGAATATCGTTACAGATAATGAAGATACAGCCAAGCGTATGATTGATTTCCTTAAGCGTAATAAATTCGGAAGGGCAACATTTCTTCCGCTGACAAGTATGCATGGCGGCGGAGGAATCAGGAATCCGGAAGCACTTAAAGAGCCGGGAGTGATCGGACTTGCGAATACATTGATCCATGTGGAATCAAGATTTGACGGACTGGCAGATCAGCTGCTTGGGCGTACGATCGTAGTAGACCACATCGATCACGGAATCGCAATTGCGAGAAAATACCGCCAGTCTCTGCGTCTGGTCACATTGGAAGGTGACCTGATCAATCCGGGCGGATCCATGACAGGTGGTGCATTTAAGAATTCAAGTAATCTGCTGAGCAGACGCCGCGAAATCGAAGAATTTGAAAAGACGGTTGCTATGCTCAAGTCTGACATGGATGTGCTGGAAAAAGAAGTTACAGAGGCGAAGAACCGTCGTGCAGCATGCTATAGTGTAATCGATGAAGTACAGGAACATTTAAGAGAAGAATCGGTGCTGGAGAATACTGCACGAATGAATGTTGCGCAGGTACAGAGAGAACAGTTAGAATCAAAACAGCGTTACGAAGGATTTCTGAAAGAACAGAAAGCATTGCTTCAGGAGTTGGATGAAATCAATGAGAATGAAGATTCTATCCAGATGGAACTTGAGACATCAGAGAAGTTGGAAAAAGAACTGAATGAACAGATTGAAGCTTTGCAGATGCAGTTGGAGAAAGAAAGAGAGGATGAGGCTGTCCAGATGAAACAGTCTGAGGAAGTCCATCTCTCACTGGCAGGCCTGGATCAGCAGAAAACCTTTATTGTAGAAAATATTTCCCGTATAGATGAGGAAATCACCAGATATGAAAAAGAGCAGGAAGAACTTGCCGAAAATCGTGGAGATGTATCTGAGGAAATTCTGCAAAAAGAAAATGAAATCGAAGGACTCAGGAAAACGATTGAAGATTCAAAAGAACTGTTTACAGAGATTGGTGAAGAGATTAAAGTACAGAGTAAAAAACGCGAAGAACTGAATCAGAAGCACAGAGATTTCTTACGACAGAGAGAAGAACTTGCAAAGCATGTGTCAGATCTTGATAAAGAATGTTTCCGTCTGAACAGCCAGAAAGAAGGCTATGAGGAAGCGTCAGAGAAGCAGATGAATTATATGTGGGAAGAGTATGAACTCACTTACAATCACGCGAAAGAACTTCGTAATGAGACACTGACAGATCTGGCATTGATGAAGAAAAAGATCCAGGAGCTTAAGAATGAGATCCGAAAGCTTGGTTCGGTCAATGTCAATGCAATTGAGGATTACAAAAATGTATCTGAGCGTTATACATTCTTAAAAGGTCAGCATGATGATCTTGTAGAGGCAGAAGCATCTCTTGAACAGATTATTGAAGAACTGGACGTGGCGATGCGCAAGCAGTTTACAGAACAGTTTGCAAGAATTGCGACAGAGTTCAATGATGTATTTCGTCAGCTTTTTGGAGGCGGAAAGGGATCATTGGAATTACAGGAGGATGTGGATATTCTTGAGGCAGGAATACGCATCATCGCACAGCCACCTGGAAAGAAACTGCAGAATATGATGCAGCTTTCAGGTGGAGAGAAGGCGCTGACTGCAATTGCATTACTATTTGCAATCCAGAATCTGAAGCCATCTCCGTTCTGTCTCCTTGATGAGATTGAAGCGGCACTGGATGACAACAATGTAGATCGTTATGCGAAATATTTACATAAGCTGACAAAATATACACAGTTCATTGTCATTACCCACAGACGTGGTACAATGGCAGCAGCAGACCGGTTGTATGGAATTACCATGCAGGAAAAAGGGGTATCCACACTTGTTTCAGTGGATCTGTTGGAAGATGATCTGGAAAAATAAACCTGTTTTTATTGTAAACAGGGTATTAAGAGAACAGGAGGCTGAAAATGGGAGAAGAAAAAAAGGGATTTTTTAAACGACTTGTATCCGGTCTGACAAAGACAAGAGATAATATTGTGTCCGGCATGGACAGTATTTTCCATGGATTTTCAAAGATTGATGATGACTTTTATGAAGAACTGGAAGAAACTCTGATCATGGGAGATCTTGGTGTCAGAGCAACAATGGACATTATTGAAGATTTAAAGGTTAAAGTAAAAGAGCAACATATCAAGGAACCGATTGAATGTAGACAGCTTGTGATCGACAGTATTCGTGAACAGATGGATGTCGGAGAGACAGCATATGAGTTTGAGAATCGTCAGAGTGTGGTTTTCGTGATCGGAGTAAATGGTGTTGGTAAAACAACAACGATCGGTAAACTTGCAGGAAAGCTGAAAGCACAGAATAAGAAAGTGATCCTTGCGGCGGCAGACACATTCCGTGCGGCAGCAGGAGAGCAGTTAAAAGAATGGTCCAACCGTGCCGGTGTTGAGATGATCGGCGGTCAGGAAGGTGCAGATCCGGCATCAGTTGTATATGATGCGGTTGCTGCTGCGAAAGCGAGAAGGGCAGATGTACTTCTGTGCGATACAGCCGGAAGACTTCACAATAAGAAGAACCTGATGGAAGAGCTTAAGAAGATCAATCGTGTGATTGACAGAGAGTATCCGGATGCGTTCCGTGAGACGCTGGTTGTGCTGGATGCAACGACAGGACAGAATGCACTTGCCCAGGCAAAGGAATTCAATGAAGTAACGGATATAACAGGAATTGTTCTGACAAAGATGGATGGAACAGCCAAAGGAGGAATTGCAGTAGCAATCCAGTCTGAACTTGGTATCCCGGTAAAATATATCGGTGTAGGAGAAACAATTGATGACTTGCAGAAATTTGACTCAGAGGAGTTCGTAAACGCGTTGTTTTACAGAGAGGAAGAAAGACCATGATGACATTAGAGAAATTTGAAGAAGCTAGCGAACTGGTAAAAAAGGTAACAAATCCTACAAAACTTATTTACAGTGAATACTTAAGTGCACAGACAGGAGCAAAGGTTTATTTAAAACCGGAAAATATGCAGCACACAGGAGCTTATAAGATTCGTGGTGCATATTACAAGATCAGCACACTGACAGACGAAGAAAGAAGCCGTGGACTGATCACAGCATCAGCAGGAAATCATGCACAGGGCGTTGCATTTGCAGCAAAACAGTTTGGATGCAAAGCTACGATCGTTATGCCTACAGTTACACCGTTGATCAAAGTAAACCGTACAAAAAGCTTTGGAGCAGACGTAGTACTTCATGGTGATGTTTATGATGATGCTTACGCATATGCATGTAAACTTGCAGAAGAGAACGGATATACATTCGTTCATCCGTTTAATGACCTTGATGTTGCTACAGGTCAGGGAACAATCGCAATGGAGATCGTTCAGGAACTCCCGACTGTAGATTATATCCTTGCACCAATCGGTGGAGGCGGACTGATCACAGGTATTTCCACACTTGCCAAGATGCTGAATCCAAAGATCAAAATAATCGGTGTAGAGCCGTCAGAAGCGGCCAGTATGACAGCAGCCCTGAAAGCAGGAGAGCCTGTAGAACTTCCATCTGCAAATACAATCGCAGACGGAACAGCTGTAAAAGAAGTTGGAGATAAAGTTGTTCCTTATGTGAAAGAGAATGTAGATGATATTCTTCTCGTAGATGATGATGAGCTGATCGGTGCATTCCTTGACATGGTAGAAAACCATAAGATGATCGTAGAAAATTCAGGACTTCTTTCCGTAGCTGCATTAAAGCAGATGGACATCAAAGGAAAGAAAGTAGTCTGTGTATTAAGTGGTGGAAATATGGATGTTATCACAATGTCCTCGATCGTCCAGCACGGATTGATCCAGAGAGACCGTATCTTCTCCGTATCCGTACTCCTTCCGGATAAGCCGGGTGAACTCGCACGTGTGGCGCAGACAGTCGCAGACGTACAGGGTAACATCATTAAGCTGGAGCATAACCAGTTTGTAAGCACAAACAGAAACGCAGCAGTAGAGCTTCGTATCACAATGGAAGCATTCGGAACAGATCATAAGAAGAAGATTCTGGATGCACTTGATAAGGCTGGATTCAGACCAAAACTGATTAGTGCGAAGCTGTACTAATGGGTGTGTGTTTGTTGAACTTGGATTTTGAGAGTTGAAACAATCAGTTTTGTGGGAAAAGGGAACGCAAGGCCAGCCCTGCTATTATCACGAGCACCGGCCCGCTTTACCTCATCCCTTTGAAAGTATGTAACATAAGAGCCAGAACAGTTACCGTGTGTGGTGCCTGTTCTGGCTCTTATTAACATACTGAACAAAGTGTATTCGGAACGCTCCTGCCTTACATGTGCTCGTGGCAACAGAAGGACTGTCCTTGCTTACATATTCCAAACGGGATATTTAATTCCAATCAGACAAATCCAGAAAACAAATCACAGAATCTGTAGATAAACGTAAACGGATGTTTTATCGACTAAGATAATCGTCCCCTTTTTACGCACGTACTAAGTTTGTATTTTGTTTTCTGGATTCGTTCCACTTGGAACAGGTACTACTCATTTGAAAAACCGAGTGAGGGAGCCATTGTATTGTTGAGGACACATTTAAGGCAGGAGCGTTCCGAATACACTTTGCAGAATCTGTTAGAAAAAGCCAGACACGAATCACACACGGTGAGTGCTCTGGCTTTTTCGTTACAGATTGTCAAAGGGATGAGGTAAAGCGGGCCGGTGTCCGATGCAATACAGTGGCCCCCTCACGACCTTTACTATTAAAAGTTTTTGTTTCAATTGTTGACCGAATCCAAGTTCAACAAATTACAACACCCCTACAAAACGATGGAATGCCTCCAGTCCTTTTTCATTACACTTATAAACTCCGGCATCTTCGAGTACTTCGCAGAATACTTTTCCGACTTCCTGCTGAAGGATCTCTTCAACATTCTCCTCTGTGATGGATGTGTAATTCGGAAGGAATTTATCTACCCAGTCAGCGTGTTTTGCAATCTGTTCATTGCTGCGGATATCTTTTCCTGTCAAGATGTAATCTTTCAGAAGTTCCATCTCTCCTTTTAATCTTGCAGGGAGAACAGCAAGTCCCATTACTTCGATAAGACCGATGTTTTCTTTCTTAATATGGTGCAGTTTAGCATGTGGATGGTAGACACCAAGCGGATGTTCTTCTGTGGTGATATTATTTCTCAATGTCAGGTCGAGTTCGTAGAGATCTCCACGCTTTCTTGCAATCGGTGTGATCGTGTTGTGCGGTGTACCGTCTGTCTCAGCGAAGATGAAAGCATCTTCATCTGTATAAGATCTCCATGCATTTAAAATGTGTTCAGCCAGATCAATCAGAGGTTTTACTTCTTTGCTCTGAAGACGGATAACAGACAGAGGCCATTTTACGATACCGGCAGTTACATCTTCGTAACCTTTCACAGTGAAGTGTTCAATGATCGGAGCTTTAGCCATTGCGAAAGTATAATTTCCACCCTGGAAATGATCGTGGCTTAAGATAGAACCGCCAACGATCGGAAGGTCTGCATTGGATCCCAGGAAGTAGTGTGGGAAAAGTTTGATGAAATCAAAAAGCTTTTCGAAAGCATTGCGGTCGATCTTCATTGGAACATGCTGTCCGTTGAATACGATGCAGTGCTCGTTATAGTATACATAAGGGGAGTACTGGAATCCCCAAGGGTTATCCTGAATTGTGATCGGGATGATTCTGTGGTTCTCACGAGCCGGATGATCAAGGCGTCCTGCATATCCTTCGTTTTCTATACAGAGCTGACATTTTGGATAGGAAGAGGATTTTGCTTTTCCTGCTGCTGCAATTGCTTTTGGATCTTTCTCTGGTTTGGAAAGATTGATTGTAATGTCAAGAGTGCCGTATTTTGTGTCAACCGTCCATTTGCGATCCTTAGCAATACGGTATCTGCGGATATAATCACTGTCCTGGCTTAATTTGTAATAATAATCAGTAGCTGTCTCCGGAGAAACTTTATATTTTTCCCAGAAAGTCTGCTGGATCTGTGATGGGCGTGGCATCAGGGTATTCATCAGTTTTGTGTCAAATAAATCACGGTAGCCGATGCTGTTTTCAATGATTCCGCGTTCTGCGGCGATATCTAAAAGTTCTGCAAGAATGTCTTCCAGAACAAGATTGTTCAGATCACAGTCAACATCTTCATAGTTATCTTCGTGGAACAGATCCAGAAGAAGATTCGTTGTATAAATTCTTTCGGATTCCGGAGTGATTCCGGTATTGATTCCGTACTGTACTAATTTTTTGATCGCATCATAAAGCATATGTCAAGGACCTCCTTAAATTAAGGAATGCCAATGGCATTCCTATAACAAAATATACGTTATTTCATATCTGATCTCAGTAGAGACGAGTATTAGTCGAGACGAGAAGCACCGTCTCCGATATCTACTGTGTAGAACTCGGCTTCATGTCCTACTTTTTCAAGATATGTTTTTCCGATTGTTTCGATAAATGTATCTATGGATTCATCTTTTACGATGCTGACTGTGCAACCGCCAAATCCGCCGCCTGTGATACGGGAACCAAGAACACCAGGAATCTTCCATGCAAGGTCTACAAGGATATCAATCTCTTCACAGGATACATCATAATCATCACGCAGTGAAATGTGAGACTGATTCATTAATTTTCCGAAGCTTTCAATGTCTCCGGCTTTCAGCGCTGTAACAGCATCGATTGTACGCTGGTTTTCGTATACAGCATGTTTTGCACGCTGTAACTGGATCTCATCTTTGATCAAGAATTTGTGTGCCTCGAATTCTTCAGGAGTAAGATCGCCAAGTGCCTGAATGTCAAGTTCGCTCTGAAGTGCTTTCAGTGCAGCAGCACATTCGTTTCTTCTGTCGTTATAAGCAGAATCAACAAGACTATGCTTTACTTTACTGTTTGTGATTACAATCTTGGCACCATCAAGAACGCAAGGTGCATATTCGTAGCTTAAATCACTTGTGTCAAGGAAAATTGCGTGGTCTTTTTTACCCATGGCAACAGCAAACTGATCCATGATACCACAGTTGCATCCGTTGAAGTTATTCTCAGAATACTGGCCGATCAGTGCAAGATCTGTCATGGAAAGATCTTTGATCTCGAACAGGTCTGTCAGGATCACACCAGTGAGAACTTCAAGGGAAGCAGAAGAGGAAAGTCCAGAACCGTTCGGGATATTTCCCCAGATTACCATATCAAAACCACTTGTGATTGTATGTCCTTTTTCTTTGAATGCCCAGACTACACCAAGCGGATAGTTTGCCCAGTTGTATTCTTTTTTATTTGTCAGATCATCGAGAGATGCTTCTACAACATCAAAGGAGTCCAGATTCATGGAATAAAAATGGATCTTGTTATCCTCTCTTTTGCGTGCGGCACCGTAAGTACCAAGTGTCAGTGCACATGGAAATACATGTCCACCGTTATAATCTGTGTGTTCACCAATCAGATTCACGCGTCCAGGAGAAAAGTAAAAACGAGCTCCTTCGGAATCACCAAAAAGTTCTGCAAACATATCAAACAATTTTTTCTTCATCATTATTTACCTCCATTTAAAGTAATCGTATCGATCTGATTTATTTATATTTATTATAGCGTTAACGAGTGGAAACGTCTATAAAAAATACGTGCTGTGGTATGTAATAATGTTGCATTAAAAAGGCGAGGTGTTATAATAATATGAGGATACAAGGGTCAAAAGGTCATGCGTTTCATGCTTGTATGAAAAAGCATGACTTATTGACCCGCAAAACACCGAAAAGTAGCCATTTTTCGTAGAAAAATGAGCGGATTTGAGGCGTTTTAGGATTGCGAGAGCATGAAATGCGAAGCAATCCGTGTATCATAGGGAAAAAATTTATTTTTGGCACTCACATCATAGATCACAGGATACGGGAAAGGAGCCGGAAGATGGCAGAGACTTACAAACATTCGTATAAGTCAGGAGAAATTCTGATGACTTCGCTGTCTGTATATAACACGGGATATCAAAGGTGTGAAGCAGGATATCAGTGGGGCCCCGGAGTCAGGGATCATTATTGTATCCATCACATTTTGTCAGGAACAGGATACTATACAGTTGGAGAAAAGACATGGAAATTAGAAGCCGGAGATACTTTTATCTTATATCCGGGCGTGGAAGTAAAGTATTATGCCGATCAGCAGGAGCCATGGGAATATGCCTGGGCAGGATTCATGGGGACGGATGCGGCATCGATCATTCGAAATACAGGGTTTTTGAAAGAACGTCCTTTTTTAAAAAGAGGAAATGTGCCGGATGACCAGATTCGGAATGGATTGGAACAGATTTATAATGCAAAGGGCAATGGGTATGAAGAAGCGGTTGCCATGACAGGAGCACTTTACAGTCTTCTGTCAGTCTTTATGCACTATCATGAAGGGGAAGATCAGGAAAGAGATGCAAAGCTTTTGTATGTAGAAAAGGCAGAAAACTATATAGAAACCAATTATTCTTATCCCGTGACGGTGGAAGATATTGCAGACTATGTAGGAATCAGCAGAAGTCATCTGTTCCGCTCTTTTCAGACCTATATGAATTGTTCGCCAAAAGAATATCTGACAGAATACAGAATCCAGCAGGCTTGCCGTCTGTTGAAAGAGACGGGGCTGTCGGTTTCGGCGATTGCATATTCTGTTGGTTTTGAGAATAATCTTTATTTTTCGAAGGCATTCCGGAAAGTGAAGAAGACAAGTCCGACGGAATACAGAGAAAAGCATAGAAAAAAGAAGGAATGATGCCGAGGTGCAGGACATAAGAATAGAGTAAGAATGTCAAAGGCGGGAAGCTGTCATGATGTCTGGAAAAAGATGGGGTTATGTAGTACAGTTTTTCTGTCTTCTGGTGTTTTTTGGTATGTCCCCATTTCTGATAAAGATGGATGGGAGAAAAACAATGAGCGTTTCATCTGATTCAGTGCGAAGTCAGAATGTATCAGATGAGGTAAAACCGGTTGTTGCGCTTACATTTGATGACGGGCCAAATGCATCCTCGACCCCGATTCTACTGGATGGATTGAAGGAACGTAAAGTGCGGGCAACCTTTTTCCTGATCGGCGAAAATGTAGAAAAAGACGAGAATGAAAAAATTGTGAAAAGAATGTATGAAGAAGGTCATTTGATCGGAAATCATACTTATACACATTGCAATCTGTCAAAGCTGGAAACGGGAGAAGCAAAGAAAGAACTGGAACAGACAGATACAGTGATTGAAAAGATAACGGGAAAACAACCGGTGTTTGTAAGAGCGCCTTACGGGGAACTCCCGGTGGACAGCGAACAAGATCTGAACAGAATATATATCGGATGGACGGTGGATCCGCTGGACTGGATGACCGAAGATACAGGGGCGGTTGTAAAAACAGTTGTGGAAGAGATAAATCCGGGAGATGTTATTTTATTACATGATTGTTATCCTTCTTCTGTGCAGGCAGCTATACGGATTGTAGATCTGATGCAGGGAAAAGGCTATGAGTTTGTGACAGTGGATCATCTGATTATGGATTGAAGATGTGAATATAAGATTGAAAACAGGAGAGAAAGATGGATTTATTTGATTATATGAGAGAGACAAATAAAGAGAAGGAATCCCCGCTTGCATCCAGGATGCGTCCGGTGACACTGGATGAAGTAGTGGGACAGAAGCATATCATAGGAAAAGATAAATTGCTTTACCGGGCAATTAAGGCAGATAAGCTGAGTTCTTTGATTTTTTACGGACCTCCGGGAACAGGAAAGACAACACTGGCAAAGGTGATCGCACATACAACCAGCGCAGAGTTCAAACAGATCAATGCGACAGTTGCCGGAAAGAAAGATATGGAAGAAGTAGTGAAAGAAGCAAAAGATCTGCAGGGAATGTATGGAAAAAAGACGATTCTTTTTATTGATGAGATTCATCGCTTTAATAAAGGGCAGCAGGATTATCTGCTTCCATTTGTGGAAGATGGAACGTTGATCCTGATTGGCGCAACAACGGAGAATCCTTATTTTGAGGTAAATGGAGCTTTGATTTCGAGATCAAGTATTTTTGAATTGCGTCCATTGGAGAAGACAGATATTAAGGAACTGCTTCTCCGTGCAGTGAATGATACTGAGAAAGGTCTTGGAAGCTTTCATGCAGTGATAGAAGATGATGCACTTGAATTTTTGGCAGATGTGTCAGGTGGAGATGCAAGAAACGCACTGAATGCGATTGAACTGGGTGTACTGACAACGGACAGAAGCGAAGATGGACAAATTCATATTACTCTGGATGTTGCGTCAGAATGCATCCAGAAACGAGTGGTGAATTATGACAAAAAAGGAGATAACCATTACGATATTATCTCTGCATTTATTAAGAGCATGCGCGGCTCAGATCCAGATGCAGCGGTCTTTTATCTTGCAAAGATGTTGTATGCAGGAGAAGATGTGAAGTTTATAGCGAGAAGAATTATGATCTGTGCATCTGAAGATGTTGGAAATGCGGATCCGATGGCACTTACTGTTGCGGTTGCGGCTGCACAGGCAGTTGAGCGGATCGGAATGCCGGAATCTCAGATCATTCTTTCACAGGCGGTGACTTATGTGGCATCTGCGCCAAAGAGTAATTCTGCCGTTAATGCAATATTTGCAGCGAATGATGCAGTACGGAACAATAAAACAACTGTTCCGACACACCTTCAGGATGCACATTATAAAGGTGCACAGAAATTAGGACACGGAATAGGATATAAGTACGCACATGATTATCCAAATCATTATGTGGATCAGCAGTATCTTCCGGATGAAATAAAAGACGCCAGGTTCTATGAACCCGGCGACCTTGGTTATGAGAAACAGATCAAGGAGCGTTTACAGAAGCTGCGAGAGCAGTAAAGCGTAAATCTCCTGATTCTTTCGATTCCAGTTATTTACAATGGCTTCTGCCTCAGTCTGAGTTGGCACAGTGAGTGTCATATCAATGAGGTGGGAGCCATTTTCTAAAATCTGGCATTTTACTTCATATTCATGGTTTGTATTTAGATAGTAATCTGATTTAACAGAAACCTCTTCTTTCAGATCATATTTTTTCTCATTGATAAAATTATCAATTTCCTGACGAATCTCAGGAGAAATTTTATTTCTGAAATAGTTGATCGTAGCAGCCCCTTCTTCTGTAAGATTATAAAGCGTACGATTATGTGTCAGCTCAATTTTCAGAAGCCCGGAATCCGTTAATTCTGCAAGTGCAGACTGAAGACGGAAATAAGTTGTATACCCTTTATCCAGAATGAATTCTGATATCTGGGAAGTTGTAAGCGGAAAATCGACTCTATCCAACATGTACAACACGATCAGTTTATATAATGTAAATGTTTCAGCCATAATACTCCTTTCCCTGGTACAAGTCATGATCTTTCATATATTTGTGAATCTGATTTAAAACAGTTCGTTTTGCGCCTGTCCACAGAGGTGCGATCAAGAGATCCTTCGGTCCGTCACCGGTCAGTCGGTGAATGACAATTCCCGGACGCAAATGCTGGATACATTCAGTGAGCAGACGGATGTATTCGTCCGCATCCGGGATATGGAAAGCAGGACCGGTATAGGCAGGATCTGAAAGAAATTTCTGATATTCAACTGCAAGATCAGTTCCTTCCAAAATGTGGAGAAGCTGCAACTTGATTCCGTCAATATCTGAATGATTCAAATATTCGATTGTCTCAAGCATCATTTCGTGAGTCTCTCCGGGCAGAAATAAAATGACATGTACGATAACAGTCAGATTCCGGCGTTTCAGTTCATGCACAGCAGTATCAAATACCTCTAAAGGATAGCCTCTGCGAATGTATCTGGCGGATTCTGGATGAATGGTTTGAAGACCAAGTTCAACCCAGACAGGCTTAATCTGATTCAATTCATCTAAAAGTTCCAGAACATCAGAATCTAAACAGTCAGGGCGGGTTGCGATTGCAAGTACTTTCACATCGGGGTCCTCAATTGCTTCTGTAAAAACTTTCCGCAAATATTCTATGGGGGCATAGGTACTCGTAAAGGCCTGGAAATATGCGATATAAGCATGCACCGGACGCTTTCTGGCAAGAATGGCTTTCCCTTCTGCAAGCTGTTCTGTAATTGTTTTGCAGGCAGAACCGGCAAAATCTCCAGAACCCATACCACTGCAGAAAATACAGCCACCATATCCGATCTTACCATCACGGTTCGGACAAGTCATACCACCGTTTAATGCAATGCGATATACTTTCTCTCCAAACTGGGATTTCAATGCATAGTCAAGAGAGTGGTAGCGCTTCTCTCCCCACATATTAGATTAAATCCTTAATTGCTTTGCTTACTGTGTCTGCTACACGAGGATCAAAGGCTTCCGGAAGAATGTTGTTTTCATTCAATTCTTCTTCCGGAACAAGACCTGCGATTGCATTGGCAGCGGCAAGTTTCATTTCTTCTGTAATCTGTGTGGCACGTCCTTCTAATGCACCTTTGAAAATACCAGGGAATGCAACAACATTGTTTACCTGGTTCGGGAAGTCAGAACGTCCTGTTCCGACAACTTTGGCACCTGCTTCTTTTGCAAGGTCAGGCATGATCTCCGGTACAGGGTTTGCCATGGCGAACAGAATCGCATCCTTATTCATGGAAGCAACCATCTCTTTAGAAACAATATTCGGAGCAGAAACACCAACGAAAATATCAGCACCTTTTAATGCATCGGCAAGTGTTCCTGTGCGTTCTTCCAGATTTGTAACTTCAGTCATCTGCTGCTGCATCCAGTTCAGGTTCGGTGAGTTCTTGGAAATGATTCCGTTGATGTCACACATCGTAATATGAGGGAAACCATAAGTGAGAAGCAGCTTTGTGATAGCAACTCCGGCAGATCCGGCTCCATTCACTACAACACGGCAATCTTCCTTCTTCTTTCCAGTTACTTTCAGGGCATTGATGATTCCGGCGAGGACAACGATAGCTGTTCCGTGCTGGTCATCATGGAAAACCGGAATGTTCAGAAGTTCTTTCAGGCGTGTTT
>OLPU01000110.1_pt1 | contig 73527 bp, 68 predicted proteins | sample 1673111 | NCBI WGS metagenome assembly OLPU01 (sample SAMEA3136755, study PRJEB25190) | human gut metagenome | reverse complement strand
CGGTGGCCTGATACTCATGGCCTTTGTCGCAGATCCACCAGACTTTTTTGTTGCTGGCGGGGGCGATGTGCTCGGGGGTGAGGCTGCCGTTTTTGGTTGGGTGCCATTCTTTGGCGACGGCAGGATATTGGCTGGCGAGGTCGTTGATGCCAGGAACGATCTTTTTGCTGGTGCAGACTGGGCAGCCGCTGCCGTTGACTCGGGCGGAGACGGCTGCGCGCCATTCGTGGCCTTTGTCGCAGACCCACCAGACTTTGCGCCGGGTGCCGGGGACGACATCGGCTGGGGTGAGGTCGCCGTTTTTGGTTGGGTGCCACTGGCGAGCGAGCTCGGGATTGTTGGTGGCGAGGTCGTTGACGCCGCGCAGGAGTGCGCGATTGCTGCAGACCGGACAGCCGGCGCCGGAGACGCGGCTTTTGATCTGGGCGCGCCACTCGTGGCCATGTTCACACTGCCACCAAACGAGGCGATGGCTGCCAGGGAGCACGTCGGACGGGGTGAGATCGCCGTTTTTGGTTGGGTGCCATTCGGCGGCGAGATCTGGGTAACGGGTTGCGAGGTCTGTTTCGCCGGGGACTGGCAAACGACCTGAGCAATATGGACAGCCTGTGCCGCTGCCGCTTCGGGTACGGACGGCGGCTTGCCAACTGTGCCCATTCTCACAGCGCCAAAAACGCGGCGCTTGCTGCCGCGAGATACGGTCTCGGGCGTGAGTGGCAGGTTGCGTTCGCTGTCCCATTCAGCGAGTAGGTCTTCGCGGTGTTCTCTGTGACAAAAATCGGCCAGGGATTCGCGCATGGTGATCGCCTCCAAAACAATAAAGCGTGTTCTACAATCTCAATGAATTGTTAAACACGCTTCGTATTTTTTGTCATTTATCGGTCGGCTGACAGAAATTGAGCCGGCTTTTTCTATTTTTGGGCGCAAGAAACCAGAGGTCATCGAATCTAATTTTGATGACCTCTATTTGTCGTGCATAAAATTCTGTATTTTCTTTGCCTTATCCAAGGAAGTATGCTATAATGACCCTGAATAAGACTAACCATTCATTTATTTCGTATTTATTGTTCAACAATTCATTGAAATTGTTGTGCATTCACTCCACAAGCTGTAAGCTTTCGAGCTGGCGGCAGCAAACGCTGCCAGGAGCGGCGAGATAAATGCGGGTGGTTTCGATCGACGAATGGCCGAGCATGTCGGCGAGTCGTGCGATGTCGTGAAAAGTTTCATAGAAAACGGTGGCAAAAAGATGACGCAGGTTGTGCAGAAAGACTCTGCTTGGCGCGACGCCTGCTTCTTTTGCGAGGTTTTTCATTTCGGCCCACACCTGGTAGCGGGTCATTGGTTTTCCGTCTGCGTTGAGAAAGATCTCTCCGTGGGCGATTTTTTTCAGTCTGGCGTAGTGGGTGAGTTTTTTGCAGAGCTTGGACGGGATGAGGATGGTGCGGATCTTTCCTTTGAGATGGATATCAGCGCGGCCGCGCGCGACGGATTCGGCGGTGATGGCGGAAAGCTCGCTGACGCGGATGCCTGTGGCGCCGATGGTCTCAACGACGAGGGCGATGCGCCGCCAGCCACGCGCACGCGCGGCGCGCAGGAGTTTCTGATATTCCCAGCGGCTGAGGGCGCGATTGTCGTCGCGGAAAAGCTTGCGCTGCACGCGCAGATAGCGCACGCGGCAGTGGTCCCATTCGCGATAGCGGAAATAACCGTGGAGCGATGCGAGCATGCCATTGATGGTGGCTGGCAGATAGCCGCGCTCGAGAAGATGGTCTTTCCAGCGGCTGACGCTGACTTTGTCGACGGGTTCGCCGTCGAGCCAGGCGGCAAAGGCGCGAAGATGGCGCAGGTTGTTGGCGATGGTGCCGGGGCTGCGCTCTTCGCTTTGCAGATAATAGATGTAGTCTTGAAAATCGTGCGGCATGGTATTTTGTGTGTGCATAATGATTCCTCCAATGACTATGTTCACGTTTGCTCTTATTATTGTAGCGTAATTTTGGGACGGTTGCACCTGAAGATGTGGTCTGCTATACTGAAAGCAGAACGACAGCAGCGCCGGAGCAGCTTCTGCTCTGGTTTTTTTCATAGGGAGGACGACACGATGCATATCATTACGATCAGCCGCGAGTTTGGCAGCGGCGGGCGCGAGCTGGGCAAGCGTCTGGCGGAGGCGCTGGGCTATGTGTATTACGACCGCGAAATCTTGACGATGCTGGCGGAACGGACGGATCTGGACGAAGCGTATCTTGCACACACGCTGGAAGAAAACGCGCCGTCGGCGCTGTTTCCGATCACGATCGGGCAGACGTTTTCGGTGCTGCCGAATTACCAGGCGGAATATTCGACGCAGCTCTTGCAAAAGCAAACGGCGCTGATCAAGGAGCTGGCGACGAAGAGCGACTGTGTGATCGTGGGGCGCAATGCGGATATCATCCTGCGGGAGCAGGATCCACTGCGGCTTTTTGTGCACGCGGATATGGAGGCGCGGATCGCGCGCTGCCGTCGCCGCGAGGTGTCGGGAGAAGATTTCACGGACAAGGAATATGAGAAAAAGATCCGCCAGGTGGACAAAAACCGCGCAAAAACCCACGGGATCCTCGCCACGTACGACTGGGGCGACCGCCGCGGCTACGATCTCTGCATCAACACGACGCATGTAACGGTGCGGGATATCATTCCGGCGCTGGCGGCCTACGCCAGAACCTGGGCGGACCACCACGCATAAACGACAAAATCCAGACTTCGCAGGATCTGCGAGGTCTGGATTTTTTGTGCGCTTGCGCGATGTTATCATATATGATAACATGGGTGTAGATCTTCTCGGAAAGGGTGATACTGATGGATCAACGGCAACGTATTCTCTCTCAGCTTGTGGAAGCACGACTGGAAAAAGGGATTTCTCAGGCAGAATTGGCGCGCAGGATTGGTACGCAGCCTTCAAATATCTCGCGCCTGGAAAACGGCGCGCAGAACCCTTCGCTGGATATGATCCTGCGTATCGCCAACGCTTTGGGCAAGGATGTGTCGCTCAGTCTAACAGATCATGTGCCTGCTGGGCCGAAAATTTACAGCCTGCGCCTGTACGACACGGAGCTGGCAAGGTTTTCCTTAGAGAAGCGCAGCTTGGAAGGGCTTGTGGCAGAACCAGTCTGGATCAATGAAGAAAAAGCACCACTGTTGCCCCTGGAATTGGAACGCAGCGGCGCAGGCGTTTTGAAATGGCTGGAGCGGCGAGTGATTCCAAAAAACCGCACGTTTGTGGATGAGATTTTGAAAACGCTTGGCCTTAGCCACAACGATACAAAAGGGATCATTGATGTCTGCAAGGGGCTTTCGCTGAACGACAGCTACTGGGTTGTGCCAGAAGGTTTTTCCGGCTCTTTTGCGGACTACAATCTTTACGAAAATCGATTTTCCGAGATTCTCGCGCTGGTCGCATACACTGGCGCGGGGCAAAGCCACGAAGCATTTACAACGTCGCCAGAACTAACGACAGGCGGCATGTTGCCGAAAGCCTGGCGATTGATCGACGGAGAAGGGATCGTGCTCTACAAAGGAGGCACGAGCGGCGCTTCAAACACAGGCCGGGAACCTTTCTGCGAATTCTACGCTTCACAGATCGCTGAAACGATGAAACTCGATGCTGTGCACTACGGACTTGAAAATTGGAAAGGGATGACGGCGTCTACCTGCGCGCTCTTCACAAATATCGACACGGCTTATGTGCCCATCGGTCGGCTTGTGACCTCGGGGGGCATTGCTGCCTGCCTGCGCTACTACGACGCACTGGGGCCGGAGTTTGGCGAATCGCTGCGCAGTATGCTGGTGTTCGATGCACTGATCTACAATGAAGATCGCCATTTTGGCAACTTTGGTTTGTTGCGCGATAATCACAGCGGCCAGATCGTTGCACCGGCGCCGATCTTCGACAACGGGCTCTCCCTCTTCTGCTACGCTGGCGATGATGACTATGCAGATCTGGCGTCCTACGCGGCAACGCGCTCCACGCCATATGGCATCAGTTACGAGGAAGTCTGCGCTGCTGTCATGGGGCGTCGCCAAAAAGAACAGCTGCGCCGCATGATCGGCTTTACTTTCACCCGTCATCCAAGTCTCAACTTGCCGGAAGCGCACCTCCAGGCGATCGAAGAGCATTTGCAACATCGCGTGCGACATCTCCTGGCGATCCCAAACCACGCATAAACGACAAAATCCAGACTTCGCAGAATCTGCGAGGTCTGGATTTTTTGTGCGCTTGCATTGTTATCATATATGATAACATCACGCAAAGTGAAAGCACCGCAGGTTTGGCTGGCCTGCGGCGCTTTCGGAAAAGGGATTATGAAAATGAGAAACGGGTGATCACTTGTTGATAACAATACCGGTTTCGTAGATCTTGTCTTCGCAGAGGATCTTGACGGTCTGTGGACCAACGAGGCCGGTCTTGTTGATGAAGGTGTCGATGTCGCATGGGTTTTCCTTCTGGAAGGTACCTACGCACATTGCGGTGAAGTCCTGACCAACGGTGTTGACTGGATAACGGCGGGTTTCGCCATTTTCGTCAACGAGGAGGATCTGCACGAATTCACCTTCGGTGTAGATGGCGTTGACCATGATGCGGTCTTCTTCTTCGAGGATGCTGGCGTTGTAATGTTCTGGAATGATCTCGCCAGTTTCGTCGGCTTTGACCTTCATGCGGGTGGTCTCAGTTTCGATGAGGCCGCCGAGGTACTGACCTTCACCCTGTTCGAAGGCTTCGCCTGCGAAGTAGATTGGCAGCTTTTCTGCGCGGTAGCAGTTTGCTGGAACGTGGAGTTCGTAAACGACTTCGTCGTCGATGAGTTCGCAGGTGATGGATTCAAAGGATACGCGGTCCTTGGTTTCTGGCTGCATTGCGAGCATAACGGCCATGCCTTCGCATGGTTTGCCGTCGAGGTAGCCGATACCGCCGGAATGTACCATGTAGTGGCCTTCGTCGTAGTATTCAACGTTGCAGATGTATGGAGAGAAGAATTCTGCACCGCGTTCTTTCCCGTACTGCCAGACCTGTTCGATGGTCATCTTGTCGGTGTCGATGCGATAGCGCACGCCACGGGAGAAGTTCTGGGAGTTAGGGATGTAGTTGTCTGGGTTCTTTGCGCGATAGTGGCCGTTGTCGAAGAGCATGATGTCGCCGTCTGGGAGGACAACGCAGGCATGCTGTTCATACTGCCAGTCAAATTCGCCGTCGCCGACTGGGGTGAAGAAATATTTGTCGACGTATTCCTGTGGCCAGTTTTCTGGGTCGCCGATGATCCAGTTGAGTTCGCCGGTTTCAAAGTCGAGGTTGATGACGGCGTCTTCATGACGACCGGAGAAGGTGAGGCTGTTGGTCTTTTTGTCGTACCAAACGGCGTTGTTGTGGAACCAGTCTTCCTCGGTCTGGCTGCCGGAGCCTGGGCCGTGCTGTGGGAGAACGGTCTTGTAATCCCATTTCTTGAGGATTTCGCCGGTGTCTTTGTCGAGAAGAACGCAGACGTCTTCAACGGTGCCGGAATAGAAATCGAAGGTGAGGGCAAGGATGTTGCCGTCTTCCATCTGGAACTGGTCGTGATGATAACCGCCGCATGGAATGACGTATTCTTTGAAGATCTTGCCGCCGAAGTTCATTTCATAGAGGCCAGTGGTGAAGTAAGGCATCTTCACGAGACGTTCGGTGCCGACGAGGATGTGGCCGTTCTTGATGCGCTTAATATCGAACGCGAGGTTTTCGGTGCAGTACCAGCGCAGGTCGCCCTTGTAGTCGTAGCCGACTGGCCAGGAACGCATGGAAGCGGTGAGGAATACGAAGTTATCGCCCATGTATTCTGCGGTGGTGTCGATGGAGGTGGATTCTGGCACGCCTTCCATCAGAGGATCGGTGGTAATGGTGACGCTGTTCTTGGTGCCGTCCTGGAGCACGATCTCGACGGTGTTGTCGTAGCCGGCATAGAGGCCGTAAACTGGGAGAACGTGGTCATAAGCGGCTGGGAAACGATGAACGATGTCACCAGCTGGTTCTTTGCCCTTGACGATGATGGTGACTTCTTCTGGACGTGGGGTCTTGAAGAGGATCATCGCGGAAAGAGGGCAGATGATGTAAGGGTTGAGTTTTACGAGTGGGTTGGCGAGGGTATAATCGCCGTTTGCGAGTTCAGCGAGAAAAGCTTCTTCGTTGGCTTTCTGCTGATGGATGATGTGTTCTTTTTTGGTATATTTAATTTCTGCCATGTTGGTCCTCCATTCCTATTTCAAACATTAGCATCTCATGTCATTAACTGACCTTATAAAAAGTATAACAGAATGGCGGATGAAGGCTACTAGTCTGGACTACAGATTCACATATTTTCTGAAATTATTCAGCAGGGCTGCTCGAGAATAAACTCGACAAAGCTGCGCGCAGCGATCGGCATGGTCTCCCAATTGTTCCAGACGATGCCAACGCGGCGACTGAGATCTTCCTCGATCGGACGGGTGACGACGGTTGTGGCATATCCGGCGAGCACGCGCTCGTACATGATGGAGATGCCGAGTTTTTTCTCGATCATGGCGATGATGGTGTAGTCGTCGAAAACCTCGTACTCGATCTGCGGCGCGATGCCGGCGGCATCAAAGGCGCGCAACGGCACGTTGAACTCGCCCTCGTCGAGGAGGATGAGGGCTTCGCGGGAAAGATCGGCGAGGCTGACGGCAGACTGGCGCGTGAGCACATGATCTGGCGGCATGACGGCGCACATTTCGTCGGCGTAGAGCAGGCGGCCTTCCATTTCCGGTGCGGCGTCCATATTGACAAAGCCAAAATCGACGGTGCCGTTTTTGACCCACTCGGAGATGGTGGTGTATTCGCCCTGCTCGAGGACGAAACGCACACCAGGATGGCTGCGCTTGAAGGCGATCATCCAGCCTGGCAGCAGCGTGCGGCTGACGCTGGTGAAGGTGCCGATGCGGATGACGCTGCCCTTGAGCCCCTGCATTTCGCGCTGACGGCGCGCGAGGGCATCTTCGGCGTTGGCGATGGCCTGGATGTACGGAAAGATCGCTTCACCATCAGCGGTGAGATGGATGCCTTCCTTGCCGCGGGTGAGCAGAGTGAGGCCGAGTTCCTGCTCAAGATTTTTGACGGTCTGACTGACGGCGCTCTGAGAATACTGGATGGCATTGGCGGCTTTTGTGAATCCGCTGTGCTCGACGACTTTGCAAAAGATGTCGTATTTGGATAGCATGGTGGTGTCCTCCAATATCTATTTTTCTGATAAATCCATCATAATTATTGTCTTTACTAATGTCAATCTTTTTTGTATAATAATTTCAAAATTATCGCTATATTAATGATAGAAACGACGAAAGAAGGGGTTCAATGTCTGCAGCCAAGCATATTTCACCAGCCAGTGTCGGCATCTCTGCGGCGCTGGACAATCGCCACGCTTTTCGCGAAGGGATGCGCGACGGTATCCCGATCGCGCTGGGTTATTTTGCGGTGTCCTTTTCCCTGGGCATCCAGATGGGAAACATCGGCCTATCCGCCTTTCAGGGGTGGTTGATGAGCGCGCTGGTCAATGCGTCCGCCGGCGAATACGCGGCGCTCACCGTCATGACAGCGCTGGGTACTTATCTCGAGCTTTTCATCATCACACTGGTGGCCAACGCCCGATATATGCTCATGAGCTGTGCGCTCAGCCAGCGCTTTGCGCCGGACACGCCGTTCATCCACCGCTTGCTGGTGGGTTTCGGGATCACTGACGAGATCTTTGGCATTTCGATCGCGCGACCAGGCTATGTCAATCCATACTACAGCTACGGCGCCTTCGTCGTTGCTTCGCCAGGCTGGTCCATCGGCACGGCGCTGGGGATCATCGCTGGCAATATCCTGCCGATGATCGTGACCAACGCGCTGGGCGTGGCGCTTTTCGGCATGTTCCTCGCGATCATCATCCCGCCTGCACGCGAAAATCGCGTGGTTGGCGTGGTGGTCATTGTGAGCTTTGCAGCGAGCTATCTTTTCAGCGTGCTGCCAGGGGTTTCTGCCCTTTCCGACGGCACGCGCACGATTATTCTGACGATCGTTATCAGCGCTGTCGCTGCGCTCCTCTTCCCTGTGAAGCAGGGCGCTCCTGCAAAGGAGGCTGAATAATATGGAACACAACACCTATCTCTACATCGCGGTGCTCGCCATCACCTGCTATCTTATCCGCGTGCTGCCGCTGACGTTGATCCGCAAGCCGATCACGAATGTGTTCGTACAATCCTTCCTCTATTATGTGCCGTATGTGACGCTCGCCGTCATGACCTTCCCAGCGATCCTCACCGCCACCGCTTCGCCGCTTGCCGGCGCTGCCGCATTGGCCATCGGGATCATCACCGCCTGGAAGGGCGCCAGCCTCTTCCAGGTTGCCTGTGCCTGCTGTGGGATCGTGCTGGTGCTGGAATTCTTTATTTGAAAACAATAGGCAAACCCGCTGCTGAAACACGATCGTTTCGGCAGCGGGTTTTGTTTGACATGTACTTTCTTCAGCTGTACAATGACAGTACAGGAGGTGTTATCAGTGGAAAAGACCGCAACATTAAACTGCCGTGTTAATCCATCCGTAAAAAGTCAGGCCGAAGCAATTTTATCTCGATTAGGCATTCCAATGTCAACTGCAATCGATATGTATCTTAATCAAATCGCGTTGACTGGTGGAATCCCCTTTGCTGTCACATTACCACAACCACCACGTTCCATTAACATGGACCTGATGACCGAAGAGGAGCTTGATGCGACTTTCAAAAAGGGTCTTGACGATGCCAAAGCAGGGCGTGTACGCAATGCCGCTGAAGCCTTTGCAAAATTTCAAAGGACTCATCAATAATGGAACAGTACGAAATCTTCATTACCGATAAGGCTTTTGTTGATATGGAGCAAATCTATGAGTACATTGCTGGTCAATTACTGGCACCACAAACAGCCTTGCATCAATATCGTAGAATCGCTGAAGAAATTTTGTCGCTGAATATTTTTCCAGAACGAATTCGTCAGATTGACCATCCAAGAACAACGCAGCATCCAAATACAAGAATGATGCGTGTTTACAATTATGTCGTTTTCTTCTATATCGAGAATCATACTGTGATTGTCACTGATGTTCTCTATGGAGCATCCAACTTGCAAAATTGAATGAAAAACTTACCGCAAACAAACAGCCGGTGCGAAACGTTGATGTTTCGCACCGGCTGTAAACTTCTGATCAGAAATTAGAGCATCAGCATCTTTGCGAGTGGATAGCCGATAAAGATGTACATCACGAGGGACAGGATGCAGACTGGGAAACCGATCTGCAGAATATCCTTGGTGGTGTAGATGTGCTTCATGCCGTGCATCAGACCAGCGTGTGGGGAAGCGGCAGGGGTCAGCATGGCAACGAATACCATGAGGATGGCGCCTGTAGCAACTGGCATTGGATCGATGCCGAGCTGGTTGGAGAAGTTCAGTACGACTGGCATGAGAACGACGGCCATTGCGGCGTTGTTCGCAAAGTTGGTGAGGATCAGGGCGATGGTGAACATGATGGCAACGAATACCATTTCACTGCGGCCGCCGAGGACAGGGGTCAGGGTGCTGACAAGGAAGTCAGGCACACCGGTAGCCTCGTCGGAGAGGGTGTTGGCGCCGTAAACGGCTGCTGCGATCATGAAGAAAATGCCCCAGTTAAACTGACGATATGCAGTTTCTTTGAAGTCGAGAAGCGGTTTGCCCTGCCATTTTACGATCAGGAACAGGCAGACCCAGAGAACGGTAACCCCGAGAGGCCCAAGGAAGCCAAGAGCAGTACCAAGAAGGTTATCAGGGAAGAAGCTTGGGAACAGGATCATGATCAGGTAAACAGGGATCATGTAGAGATAGAGCTTCTGCTGCAGGTTCATTGGAGGCAGCGGCATCTGTTTTTCGATCATCGCTGGATCTACAGCTTTGAGCTTGGAAAGGTCAACGCGAAGAACGTACTTAACGAAGATGATGTAGATGGCCATGATCAGGGTGGTCATAATAAGGTCAACAGCCATATAAGGGCCCATTGGGATGGTCATTGGGTTCCCCATAGCGGCAGTCATGCTCTGGAAGGCTGCATAAGGGATCAGCTGAGCGCCCATGAATGGGAACAGTGGCTGGGACAGGGTGCCGGCTGCGAACATACCGACGAAGAAATATTTCCAGAAACGGTCTTCTCTCTTCACGCCGAGGGTTTCCATGAGGCTGAGGGAGATAGGCCACAGAATGATGAGTGCGGTGATAGGGGAGCAGACTGCGGACAGTGCAAATACGCAGGCATAGAATACGGCCCAGAATACGACTGGACGACCTTTGAAGATCTTACGGGTCAGGAACCATTTTGCAATGTACTTGGTATCGCCGACGGAGTCCATGGCACCAAAGAGAACCATTGAGAACAGGGTCAGGAGTACGGTGTAGTTACCAACGGCGTTCATCCAGAGGCCATTGAAGCCGCCTTCGCCGCCATAACCGGAGATACCCAACATGAACAGACCGACCAGAGATGGCCAGAGAGTGTCACAGGCACTCCACAGATAAACCATGCCCAGGAAGGCGCCTACGCAGCGCATCCCGAGTGGGGTGATCGAGCCGATCGGTGGCATGAGCCAGAAGAGGGCGATGATACCGAAGCCGACGACCAAATGAATCGGATACAGATTAAGCTTTTTCTTTGCTTCACTCATTTTTCTCATCCTTTCCTTTTCCTTGAGTGATCGCTGAAACTGTATAACAATTAGTATGATTTATTATTGCCATTTCAGCGTTTCTTATGTGTGTATTATAGTACCAATTAATCTCATTGATTAGTAGTCTGGACTCCACATCGCTTCATATTCTTCATTTTTTTGTTACTCTCTCCAAAAATCCTCCCACGGAAATATAAAAAAGCACCCATCTCATTACAGAGACGGGTGCTGGATAAGCAATGATCTGATATTAAAGCATCAGAAGCTTGCAGAGTGGGTAGCCAACGAAGATGTAGAGCACCAGCGAGAGAATACAAATTGGGAACCCGACGGCGAGAATTTCCTTGGTGCTGTAGATCTTCTTCATGCCGTGCATCATGCCAGCGTGTGGAGATGCGGCTGGGGTCAGCATGGCAACGAAGACCATGAGGATAACGCCGGTGGCCACTGGCATTGGGTTGATGTCGAGCTGGTTGGAGAAGTTCAGCACGACTGGCATGAGCGTAACGGCCATGGCGGCGTTGTTGGCAAAGTTGGTGACGATGAGCGCCACGGTGAAGAGGATGGCCACGAAGACCATTTCGCTGCGACCACCGAGAAGCGGCGTCAACACATTGATAAGGAAGGTTGGGATACCGGTTTCTTCATTAGAAAGGGTATTGGCGCCATAAACAGCGGCAGCGATCATAAAGAAGATGCCCCAGTTAAACTGGCGATAAGCAACTTCCTTGAAATTGAGGAGTGGCTTGCCATCGATATGCACGATCAGGAAGAGCATGATCCAGAACACAGCAATGCCGAGAGGCCCGATGAAGTTGATAGCCTGGCAGATGGTGAAATCTGGGAAGAAGCTTGGTACGAGCATCATGATCAGGAAGCATGGCACCATGAGCAGATAGATCTTCTGTGGCAGAGTCATCAGAGGCAGCGGCATTTGCTTTTCAACCATTTCTGGGTCGATGGCTTTGAGCTTGGACATATCAACACGCAGCACAAATTTCACAATGGCGATATAAACTGCCATGATGAGGAAGGTCATCACGATGTCGACGATCATGTACTGCAGCATTGGGATGGTCATTGGGTTGCCCATGGCGGCGGTCATGCTCTGGAACGCTGCGTAAGGAATGAGCTGCGCGCCCATGAATGGAAAGAGCGGCTGCGACAGCGTAGCAACGGCGAACATACCGACGAAGAAATAGCGCCAGATCTTGTCGTCTCTGGCGATACCCATCGTATCCATGAGGGTGATGCCGATCGGCCAGAGAATGATCAGCGCGGTCATTGGCTGGCAAACAGCGCTGATGGCGAAGACGCAGAGATAGAAGATCGCCAGGAAGGTCACAGGACGTCCCTTGAAGATCTTTCTGGTCAAGAACCACTTGGCAATGTACTTGGTATCGCCGATCTCATCCATGCCCCCGAAGAGCACCATGGAGAAGAGCGTCAGAAGTACGGTGTAGTTACCAACGGCGTTCATCCACAGGCTGTTAAAACCTGCAGCATCATAGCCAGAAATGGCCAGCATAAACAGCCCGACCAAACTTGGCCACAGTGTATCACAGGCGCTCCAGAGATAAACCATCCCCAGGAAGGCGCCTGCGCAGCGCATCCCCAGCGATGTGATCGGATCGATCGGTGGCATGATCCAGAATAATGCGATGAGACCAAAGCCGATCACAAGGTGGAGTGGATACAAGCTGCGTTTTTTCTTTGCTTCACTCACTTTTTAATTCATCCTTTCCTTTGTTCGTGAGATTTTTTACGGAATTTTGCGATGATTAACGTATGTTTATCGCTAAAATTCCATTTTCGCTTATCATTAATATTTTAGCGGTTTTTCAGGCTTTTCGAACGTAGCCCAGGCTACAAAAATGGTCGCATTCGGTCTTACATTGAACAATATTTTCTGTTATTATGATAAGCAGAATGCGGGTGCCTGCGCCCTTTCCGCGTTTTATGAAACTGTTAATAACATCATTCATCATATAGGAGGCTTCCATGGATCAATCGGCCATTGCAGAATTAACATCCTTTCCTGTCGTACATTTCCGCAAAGGCGACAGCATTTTTGACTATGACGAAAATCCAGGCGAATTTGTCTACTATCTCGCCGAGGGCTATGCCATGCGCCAGGTCACAACGATCGCCGGTGAAGAAATCTTCTTTGAAGAATACCATCCCGGCAAAACTGTCTATGCCCTGCTCGGCCCTTACATCCTCTACACAACGATCCCGCCGATGAACGGCAACACAATGATCGCCCAAACAGACATCACCGCCCATAAGCTCACAGCGATCGAGTTCGACGCTTTTCTCGACCACCATCCCGAAGTGATGAAAGAGCTCCTGCGCCGACTTACCGCTGAATACACCATGCTCATGAACAACTTCATCGCCAAGCAGAAAGGGCAGGCTGCACCGCGCGTCGCCGGATTTATCCTTGAACGCGCAAAAGAGCGCAACGGCGAGCTCGTACTCAGCCGCTGCTCCAGCGTTTCAGATATCGCGCGCTTTCTCGGCATGCATCGCATCACGGCGAACAAGATCATCCTGGCGCTGCGCCACGCCGGCGCCATCACCTACAACGACGACAACGAGCTCGTTATCACCAACGCGCAGCTTCTCGAAGAATTTGCTCAAAGCGAGCGCAAGATCGACTACAAAAAATAAAACAGGCGCTCGCCAGCACCTGTTTGCAAACAATGCGAAACGCCACCAAAACGATCCGGAGGGAGTGTTTTGGTGGCGTTTCATGATAAGCAGAAAATAAAACGAAGAAGGATTGATGAAGAAGAAATTCTATTTGGTTACTTCCATTTGTGAATCCCCTGATCCACCTTATGATTTTATCCCATTACTTTTCTTCATGTCTATTATAAACTTTTCTTTTTAGAATTGCAAGCCCCTTTGCATCATTTTCTTTGCGTATTTTGCAGAAATCACCGTACAATAGAGCCAGCCCATTTATTAAGGAGGAAAACGCCCATGTTCACCACCAACGATCTGCTCATCGTCATCGACATGCAGAACGATTTCATCGATGGCGCCCTCGGCACCAAAGAAGCAGCAGCCATTGTTGACGCCGTCGCCGAACGCATCCGCCGCCACAACGGCACCGTTTTTTATACCCTCGACACCCACGGCGACGACTATCTCCAAACCCAGGAAGGCCATTATCTGCCCGTCGCGCACTGTCTGAAAGGCACCGACGGCTGGGCCTTGAATGAGACCATTGCCCGCGCACTGAAAATGCAGAACGCCACCGGTTTTGAAAAACCAACCTTCGGCTCCACAAAGCTCATGCGCGCCGTCGAAGACGCACACGTCGAACGCCCATTCACATCGATCACCCTCATCGGCGTCTGCACAGATATCTGCGTCATCTCCAACGCCATGCTCCTGAAAGCAGCGCTGCCAAACGTGCCAATCTACATCGACGCAGCGCTCTGTGCTGGAGTCACGCCAGAGAGCCACGACAACGCACTGGCCGCAATGGAATCCTGCCAGATGGCGGTCATCCATGCTTGAGCGCGTCGACCACACCCTCCTGCCCTGGGCGGATGACGAAAGCCGCGTGCTCGTTTTGGGCACAATGCCATCGCCAAAATCCCGCGCCCGCGGCATGTATTACGGACATCCGCAGAATCGTTTCTGGCCGACGCTGGCCACGCTCTGGCAGGAGCCACGACCAGAATCACCCGAAGCCGCGCGCGATTTTGCAGCGCGTCACCACATCGCGCTTTGGGACGTGCTCGCCAGTTGCGCCATCGACGGTGCCGCCGACAGCTCCATCGCCGATCCCGTGCCCAACGATGTACCAGCGCTGCTTACGCGCTATCCCAATATCCGGCATATCGTCACCACCGGAAAAAAAGCAGCCGATCTCTACCATCGCCATCTGGAACCGCTGGCCGGCATCCGCGCAGTGGCCCTGCCCTCCACCTCCGCCGCCAACCGCGGCTGGTGGCCGGATGACAAGCTGGTCAGCGCATACCGCACCCTCTATGATCTTGTGGAAGGAGAGATGACCCATGGATCCAGCAAACCTCTTTGAGCCCGGCGAACCCATGCCGGAAGAAGTCACCACCGTGCTCTATGAATCTGCCACCACTCGCATCGAGCAGATCATCAGCTGGGGACAGGCCACAGCCGAAAGCTTCTGGTACGATCAGGCAGAAGACGAGTGGCTCATCCTGCTCAAAGGCCGCGCCGTCCTCCGCTACGACGACGGCAGCCTCATCGCCCTGCGTAAAGGCAAACCGCATCTGATCCCAGCCCACGCCCGTCACCAGGTCGCCGCCACCACTGCACCAACGATCTGGCTGTGCGTGTTCAGTAAGATAAGCGAAGAATAAACAAACGCCTGCGTGCGGACACATCGTCCGCTGCGCAGGCGTTTTGCTTTACAGAGCAAGCCAGAACATATAGATGCCAACGGCAAAAATGAGGGCGCCGAGGATTTTTTCGCTCCAAAACGAAAACCGCTCGTAATGGGCGCTGCCTTTGAGGCGCTGCACGAAACCGACGGAGGTGCCGGCGATGAGCACGAGCACGCTGTGCCCGGCGGCGTAGCAGAGCATGAGCAGGATGCCCCAGAAAAACCGTCCGTCTCCGGCGATGATGGCGAGAAGGGCGACGAGGATCGGCGTTGAGCAGGGGCTGGCAAAAATTCCGGCGAGGATGCCGGTGAGAAAAGCGCCGACGAACCCACGCCGGCTGTTTTTTTCAAGCACGTCGGTTTCAGGGATGATGTTGATGACGTCCCAGATCTGCAGGGCCATCAGAAACATGAGCAAGCCCAGGATGATGTGCCAGATCGCTGAGTCGGTCCCCAGGAGATGGCCGACGGAGGTTGCAATGAGCCCGAGCGCCACGAAGGTACAGGCGGTTCCACCAGCGAAGGTGAGCGAATAAAGAAAGGCGCGCTTCGTTGTTTTTTCGCCGAGTCCGCTGATGTAGCCAACGATCAGCGGTATGCTCGACAGGCAGCAGGGCGTGAACGCGGCGAGCACGCCAGCTATGAGCGCGAGCAGCGGGCCAAGCCAGGGCATCTGGCCGATCACCATGACGATCTGATTCACCCATCCATCGATCATTGCATCCAAAATATCCACCATCCTTTTCCTGTGAGAAGTGTTCATTTGTAGAGAGTTTCTCTATTTTACACCAAACCTTTGTAAATTGCACGAAAAAAGATCGCCCTGTTCCGTTTCCAATCTGAGAAACAGAACGGGCGATGAAATTTTTCAGCCACGACAGAGCTTTTCGATCCAGTCAGGCGTCATCATATTTGCCGGCAGGGCGCTCTCGTCGCGTTCGAGGGCGTCCAGCGCGGCACGCTCATCGGCGCTGAGTTCAAAATCAAAGCTGGCGAGATTTTCAGCGAGCTCGTCGCTCCCAGCGGTCGTCGGTATAACGGCGACATCGCGCAGTGTCTGCCAGCGCAGGAGCACCTGGCACGGCGTTTTGCTGTGGGCACTGGCGATGGCGCAGACGGTCGGATTTTTCAGGAGATCGGTCTTGCAGCCGGCGAACGGGCCGCGCGCCAGCGGCTGGATATCCTGTCGCCGCAGATATTCCATGAGCTGCGGCCGCTGATAATACGGATGGCGCTCGAACTGAGCGACCTGCGGCCGTTCCTTGACGTGGAGCACCAGATCGGTGAGGCGATCGGCGGCGAAATTGCAGACGCCGATGGCATGCACCAGGCCTTCCTCGCGCAGCTCGGTGAGTGCGCGCCAGGCGCCAAAAACATCATTATAAGGATATTGCAAGAGCAGCAGATCGATGGCGCTGACGCCGAGGCGGTCCAGCGAACGCTTGCAGCTCTCTTTTGCTTTTTCATAGGTGGTGTTGGCGATGGTGAGCTTGGTCGCGATAAAAACATCCTTGCGTTTGACGCCGCTCTGTCGCACGGCGCGACCGACGGCGCCCTCGTTGCGATAGCTCTGCGCTGTATCGACGAAACGATAGCCCAGCTCCAGCGCTTCGCGCACGGTGCGCTCGCACGCTTCCTCATCGAGCATGCTCGTGCCGATCCCGATCATTGGCATCTCAACACCATTGTTGAGGATCACGGTATCCATCTTCGTTACAACTCCCTTGTGATAAAACGTGGACGCGATCTTTGCACCCATTCTACCACGTTACGATCACAAAAGGAATAATTACATGGAAGTTGTCGAAAAAACGATACGGAATACATCAAATCTTCACAAGCTCTTGACAGTCAGATCAGTAACCAGCGCTGAGCAAGAAATCCAAATAATAGTTTTTCGGTTTTGCCGGTAAAAACTTTGCGCTTTTGCAATGTTTTTAGGTTTTGCCGGCAAAAACTTCATGTTTCCTACAAGTTTTTCGGTGTGCGCAGCAAAAACTTTTTCGCGCTTTCACGCTTCGAGCAGCCAGCGGATGCCGCGCGCTGTGCGACCGGCGGCGTCGTTGAAATGATTCCCGCGCTCGAGCTGAAAAGTGGTGGAGATGCCAAGTGCCTGACAGTGGGCGGCAAAATCTTCTGCAGCTGTCTGCACGTTGCGCATGAGTGGATGGCGGGTCTTGCGCTCTTTGTCACCGACGGAGAGATAGATCCGCTCCGGCTTGGCGCGCATGGCATGATTCTGAGCGAAATCCAGAAAATCCGGATACCACAGCGAGCCACTCATGCTGGCAGCGCGCTGAAAAAGATCGCAGCGATAGAGCGCGTACACGGCAAAAAGTCCCGCCAGCGAATAGCCGGCGATGCTGCGCCAGCTTGGCGGCGCTGGAAGCGCAGCTTCGATCTGCGGCAGCAACTCCTCGCTCAGGAGCGCAAGCGCAGCGTCGGCGTGACCAGCGAAGGGCATGCTGTTTTTGCCGAGGGCGGGCGCTGGCCACGGCGAAAGATCGCCCTCCCAGTCAAATCCGCTGAGCGCGACGAGGGTAAAATCCGGCGCATCAGCGAGGGCTTCGCGCACAGGCGCCACAGCTTCTGCGAACGTTGGCAGCACGATGAGCGGACGAGCCGGCGCAGCGCTCGCAAAAATCTGCACCGTCCAGCCCTGGTGTTCAAATGAGATCATGGTCATTCCTCCTGCTCTCCATCATACACCATCAGCGAAATCTTGCAAAGCGCTTGCGCACTGCGCGAAAAACGCGTATGCTAGAGAAAAACCATCGAAAGGACGATCCAGATTGGACACGCAAGCCTTTTTCTCATACATGACCACTGCGCTCACGCCGTACCACGCTGCCCGCAAAAGCCAGGGCATGCTCGTCGCGGAGGGGATCCCCGCTCTCGACGAAAACGCCGACTGGGCGCTCGCCCCCGGCGGGCGCTATTTTCTCACAACAAACGACGGCACCACCATCGCCTTCGCGCTGCCGCAGGGAGCGCCGCGCGGTTTTCGCATCGTCGCCACGCACAACGATTCGCCGGCGCTGCGCCTGAAGCCGCAGCCAGAGATCCTGCGCGAAGGACTCTCGATGCTCAATATCGAAGTCTACGGCGGGCCGATCCTCTCCACCTGGTTCGATCGTCCACTGGCTGTCGCCGGTCGTGTGTTCATCCGCGGCGAAGACTGGGCACATCCACAAAGCACGTTTGTCGAATTGCCGGAGAAGGTGACGATCCCGTCGCTGGCGGCGCACATGAAACGTGGCGACGATCCGATCAAGCCGCAAAAAGAGCTGCTCGCCCTCTGGGGAACGAGCGACGCGCCTGCTCTGCGCGAACAGCTCGCCGCTGCCAGCCACGATCTTTCTACACCGGAAGATATTCTCGCTCACGAGCTTTATCTTGTGAGCGCGGAAGCGCCGGAGATCCTCGGCGCTGAGCATACGCTCTACGCCAGCCCGCGCATTGACAATCTCGCCAACGCTTACGCAGCCACCCGCGCCATCCGCGACTGCCAGCCGACAGATCACATCGCCATTTTCATCAGCTATCAGCACGAAGAGATCGGCAGCCACACGCGACAGGGCGCCGCTGCTTCGCTGCTTTCGCAGACGCTTGCGCGCATCGCCGAAGCCACCGACACAGACCTGCGCGCGCTGCTTGCAGAGAGCGTCATCCTCAGCTGCGACCAGGCCCACGCCGCGCATCCGAATTATCCGGAAAAAGCCGACCCTGTGCTGCGTCCACGTCTCGGCGAAGGGCCGGTGCTCAAACTCGCCGCCAACCACAGCTACGCCACCACGCCACGCGGCGAAGCCATGCTGCGCGCCCTCTGCGCCGACGAAAACATTCCGCTGCAAACCTTTGTTAATCGCGCAGACATGCGCGGCGGCTCCACCATCGGCCCCATCGCAGAAACCGCCTGCGGCATCGAGGCCATCGACGTCGGAAATCCGATGCTCGCCATGCACAGCATCCGCGAGCTCGCCGATCTCCGCGATCAGGACGCCATGGAACGATTGATGGGCGCATTTTTCACTCGCTGATCGTGAATTGTCGGATATTGTCTTGTCAATCCCTAGGGATGATGATAAGATAATGACTAGGGATCATAGAGAGAAACGAACTATAGGAGGTAGGCCAATCAATGGAAATTCCAATGATCACAATTTCGCAGTACAACGACATTGTTGCCGATAAAGAAAAATGCTTTTTGATCTTCACCAAGCAGAAATGTTCTGTGTGCGCGCGTCTGATGCCAAACATGCAGAAGATCGCTGACGAATACGCCAGCCATCCGGAAATGCATTTCTACAACATGGAGATCCACGACCCAGACGCCCGTTCCCTCTTCAAGAGCTGGAACCTTGTCGGCGTGCCACAGACCTCATCATCAACGACGGGGAATTCCAGGAAGCGCTGCCAGGCGCGCTGGATCCTAACATCTACCGCGACGAGATCAACAAACTCCTCGGCATCCAGAAGAAAGGCTTCGGCGCCAAGCTGAAATCCCTCTTCGGCGGTAAATAATTTATCCTATGACAAAAGAGAACCCTTCGCTGGAAAAATCGGCGAAGGGTTCTTTGCGTTCAGGCGAAATGCTGCCAGCGTCCTTTCTCCGACGATATTACTAGAATTTTTCGCCCGGGGACAAAATTCATGGTTGGGTTTTTCGCTGGTGTCCTTTATAATGAAATCAAATGCTCCAGAAAAAAGAAAGAAGGTCTATGAATGAGTGATATCACCGAATTCCTCGCGCCGCAGGATCCTGCTGTGGCGGAGGCGATCTCCCAGGAACTCCAGCGTCAGCGCGACAAGATCGAGCTGATCGCTTCTGAAAACTTTGCCAGCCGCGCTGTGATGGCGGCGCAGGGCTCCTGCCTGACAAACAAATACGCCGAAGGCTATCCTGGCAAGCGCTATTACGGCGGCTGCGAACACGTCGACATCGTCGAAAATCTGGCGCGCGAACGCGTCAAGCAGCTTTTCGGCGCTGAGCATGCCAATGTGCAGCCGCACAGCGGCGCGCAGGCAAACTACGCTGCCTATCAGGCCGTGCTCCAGCCAGGCGACACGGTGCTGGGCATGAATCTGGCCCACGGCGGCCACCTCACCCACGGCTCTCCAGTCAACTTCAGCGGCAAGCTCTATCATTTTGAAGAGTATGGCGTCGATCCTGAAACAGAAATGATCGACTACGACGCCATGGAAAAGAAAGCGCTGGAAGTGCAGCCAAAACTCATCGTCGCCGGTGCCAGCGCTTATCCACGCATCATCGATTTCGCCCGCATCCGCGAGATCTGCGACAAATGCGGCGCGCTGATGATGGTCGACATGGCGCACATCGCCGGCATCGTCGCTGCAGGCCGTCATCCAAATCCTGTGCGCTACGCCGACATCGTCACCTCGACGACCCACAAAACGCTGCGCGGTCCACGCGGCGGCATCATCCTCTGCAAAAAAGAACTGGCCAAGGCCATCGACAAATCGGTTTTCCCGGGCGCTCAGGGCGGCCCGCTGATGCACATCATCGCTGCCAAAGCCGTCGCTTTTGGCGAAGCGCTGAAGCCAGAATTTACCGGCTACATCGATCAGGTGCTGCGCAACGCGCAGGCTTTTGCTGACGCGCTGCAGAGCGTTGGTTTCCGTCTCGTCAGCGGCGGCACCGACAACCATCTGCTGCTCGTCGACGTTAAATCGATGGGGCTCACCGGCGCTGAAGCAGAAAAAGCCCTCGACGACTGCAACATCACCTGCAACAAAAACGGCATTCCATTCGACACTGAAAAGCCAACCGTCACCAGCGGCATCCGTCTCGGCACGCCTGCCGGCACAACCCGCGGTCTCAAGGAAGACGATTTCCGCAAGCTCGCCGAGATCATGAAGATCATCCTCGTCGACAAAGATCCAGCCCGCGGCACCGCCATGGTGAAAGAAATCACCGACCGTTATCCACTCTACGAATGATCCGCTAATAAGGGAGGACGTACCATGGATCGTGTTCACATTTTCGATCATCCGATGATCCACCACAAGATTTCCTATCTGCGCGACAAAACCACATCGACTGCCGATTTTCGCAATCTCGTCGAAGAGCTGGCGCTGCTCATGGCGTTTGAGGTTCTGGCCGACGTGCCAACCTACGACGCCGAAGTGGAAACGCCGCTGGCAACTGCTCACTGCCGCCGCGTCGCAGAAGACGGGCTCGTCATCGTGCCGATCCTGCGCGCAGGTTTGGGCATGGTGCCTGGTTTTCAAAAGCTCCTGCCATTTGTGCGCGTCGGCCACATCGGGCTGGCTCGCAACGAAGAAACCCACGAGCCAGAAGCCTACTATTATAAAATGCCGCCAGGCGTGGAAGACGCCACCGTTATCATCGTCGATCCAATGCTCGCCACCGGCGGCAGCGCCTGCGATGCCATCGCCACGCTGAAGGCGCACGGCGTCACCCGTTTCAAATTCGTCTGCCTGATCGCCAGTGAAGCCGGCATCGCCCGTCTTTCCGCTGAACATCCAGACGTGGAGATCTACGCCGCTGAATGTGATCCCGTTCTCAACGACGACGCCTACATCGTCCCAGGACTCGGCGATGCCGGCGACCGCATCTTTGGCACATTATAAACACACAACGCTCCGCCTGCACGCGCTGGCGGAGCGTTCCACTTTTACAGACACTTAACAGCACTCCGCTAGCCGATCACACATTCATTCTGTAAACTGAACGTAGAATCTTCCCCTAGGAGTGATGGCCCATGTTGCTCGTCGAAATCTGTGCATTTTGCATGTTACGACGGTGCTGGGCCATTTTCTTTTGAGACGAAAAGGAGTCGATCTGCTATGCAAAAGACCTATGTATTGGATACGAATGTGCTGATCCAAAGCCCACGGGCGCTATTGTCCTTCGAGGATAACCGCATCGTGCTGCCGTTGGCGGTGCTGGAAGAACTGGACGCGCTGAAAACTGCGGACGGCGAGCGCGGAGCAAACGCGCGCGCTTGCATCCGTATGCTGGAGACGCTGCGTCTGGAAGGCAGTCTGACGGAGGGCGTGCCGCTCCCTGGCGGCGGTTTGCTGCGCGTGGAGGTCAATTGTGTGGATGTGGCGCTGCCACAAGGGTTTCCTGACCACAAAAACGACAACCGCATTCTCAAGGTCTGTCTCGGCCTCGCCGAACGAGAAGCGCCGTTGATCCTCGTAACGAAAGACATTCTCGTACGCATCAAAGCGCAGATGCTGAATATCGAAGCGGAAGATTACATAACGGAGCAAGCGCCGGAGCGCGAGAAACAATACACCGGCCGCGCAGAAGTTTACGTCAGCGAGGCGCGCTTCGACGCTTTTCCGGAGCAGCCGCTCCTGCCAGAAGAAGTCTACCAGGTAGATGACGCCGGCGCGCGCCTGGCGGTCGCGCTCGTGCCGAACCAATTTCTCATTCTGCGCGCAGACCAATCCCACGGAAAAACACAGCTGGCGCGCTTCGACGGGCGCGAGATCGTGCCGCTGGCGTTCAAGAAAAAACATCCCTACGGCGTAACGCCGCGCAACGTCGGCCAGACATTTCTGCAGGAAGCGCTGATGACAAACGCCGAGGATGCGCCGCTGGTCATCGTCAAAGGCATCGCCGGCACAGCGAAAACGTTCTACGCGCTGGCTTGTGGGCTCTCGGCGATTATGGAGCAGGACGAGCCCGCTTACCGCCGCATTCTGATCAGCCGGCCGAATGTGCATTTCGACGACGACATCGGATTTCTGCCGGGAGATGAGAGCGAAAAGATCGCGCCGCTCCTGCGCCCGGCGATCGACAATCTGGAGCTTCTGGTAGATCAGAACGAGCGCGAGCGCTTCCGCGATGAAAAAAGCCTCGCTGGTAAAGTTGAGGAGCTTTTCGCCCGCGACATCGTCTCCGCCCAGGCGCTCAATTTCATCCGCGGCCGCTCCGTGACAAAAACATACCTGATCATCGACGAAGCGCAAAATCTCACACCGAAACAGGCCAAGGGCATCATCACCCGCGCCGGCGTCGGTACAAAGATCATCCTGCTCGGCGATCCAAACCAGATCGATCACCCGCTCCTTGACGATCGCACCAACGGCCTCAGCTACGCTGCCGAAAAAATGAAGAACAGTCCCTACTGCTGGCAGGTGACAATGACGAGCGAGGAATGCGAGCGCTCCGTTCTCGCCAAAGATGCCGCCACGCGCATGTAAGCGCACGAAAAAAGAGGCCCATGCGGCCTCTTTCCTGTTTTCTGTATTTAATTGTGGTCGAATGAGATCTGCAACTCAACGAGGTCCTTATACCGTTCCTGGAGCTCGACGTGTTCCGGACTTTCCAGATAGGTTTTGAGATCTTCAAGGCTGCGCATCTCAACGGTGATCATCAGATCCATGTTGCCTTCCCGCGAAACAATATTGCGATAGACCTGTGGATTGACGATGCCTTCGTGCTGTTTTTCCAGCGATTCAAATTTATCGGCGAAAACGTCGATGATGCTTTCCGTCAACGCGTTTTCCTTGAACCTTAATAATAAATAATGGACCATCGGGATCTCCCTCCTTTAGGCTCTTTGCCATTATACCATAGATGACAAATTGGTTGCAAATATTCTACGGCAATTTGCCGAATTTTTTCGCCAATGGTCCAGACAAAAACGACGCCGTTCCAGCCGAACGGCGTCTCCTGTCAATGTTCCGATTTTTTTACGAAGCCTTCTTTTTCCTCTTTCTCTCTGTTCAGGCGTTCGACCTCGTGCGGCATGAGAATGGCGCCACCATTGGCGAAAAACTGCGCGCGCTCCTCCTCCGTCATATTGTCGAGACGGCGCTGGCGCTCGAAGTAACGCAGAAAATACACGCCCATGCCGACAAAGATCACAGCGAAGACAAACGCCAGCGCGCTGCGACCGCTCACCGCGATCATCATCAAAATGACCGCCATGCAGAAATCGATGATGGCCGTCACGAGATTGATCGTTTTTTTCAATATTATCCACCCTTCCTCTGTGCACGGGAGCTGTCATCCGATCCCGTTTCATGCTATACTGATTGTACCATGTTTTATCATTGATTGCCAGCCCAGCCGCTGGTATGTGAAAGGAGATCATTCCATGGAATTTGAATACAAAAACCCAAGCCTCTGGCAGGATCTTGCCGAAAAAGATCGCGACGCTCTCTTCGCCTACGGCGAACGCTACAAAGCATTTCTCGACGCCGGCAAAACCGAGCGCGAATGCGCGGCCGAGATGACCCATCAGGCGCACGCCCACGGCTTCATCGATCTTGCCGACGTGCTCGCTGCCGGAAAAATGCCAGAAGCCGGCACAAAGATCGTCTACAACCACAAAAACAAAGCCGTCGTGCTCTTCGTCATCGGCGAGCGTCCGCTGGAAGCCGGCATGCACATCGTCGGCGCGCACATCGATGCACCACGACTCGATCTCAAAGCGCATCCGCTCTATGAAGACGGCGAACTCGCCCTGCTTAAGACCCATTACTACGGCGGCATCAAAAAATATCAATGGACCTGCCAGCCCCTCGCGCTGCACGGCGTCGTCCATCGCGCCGACGGCAGCAAAGTCGATGTGCGCATCGGTGATGAAGCTGGCGATCCCGTGCTCTACATCACCGATCTGCTCGTTCATCTGTCCAAGCGCCAGAACGACAGCAAGCTTGCCGAAGCCATCAGCGGCGAACAGCTGAACGCCATCGCAGGCCACATCCCGCTGGCCGACGCCGACGAAAAAGAACCGATCAAAGCCGCCGTGCTGAAATTGCTCCACGAAAAATACGGCCTCATCGAAGAAGATCTGCTCCTCGCCGAGCTCGAGCTCGTTCCCGCACAGAACGCCGTCGACGTCGGACTCGATCGCGGACTCATCGCCGCCCACGGCCACGACGACCGCTCCTGCGCATATGCCGCCTTCGACGCACTGTTGAATCTCACAACGCCACAGACCACCGCCGTCGGACTCTTTGTCGACAAAGAAGAGATCGGCTCCGTCGGCAACACCTCCATGAGCGCGCGCTATTTCGAAAACATCCTCGCAGAGCTTTTCGCCCTCGACGGCAAAGACAGCGAGCTTTCCGTGCGCCGCGCCCTCGCCGCTTCCAGCGTCCTTTCTGCCGACGTCACCGCCGCCCTTGATCCAACCTTCCCTGACGTACATGACAAGCGCAACGTCGCCCTTCTCGGTCACGGCGTCGCGGTCTGCAAATACACAGGCTCCCGCGGCAAAAGCGGCTCCAACGACGCCAACGCAGAATTTCTCGCCAAACTCCGCCAGGCATTCTCAGCCGCCGGTGTACCATGGCAGATCAGCGAGCTCGGCAAAGTCGACGAAGGCGGCGGCGGCACCATCGCCTACATCCTCGCCGAACGCGGCGCCGAAGTCGTCGACTGCGGCGTGCCAATGCTCTCCATGCACGCCCCCGTCGAACTCGCCAGCAAAGCCGATCTCTATTACACCATGCGCGCCTACAAAGCCTTCTACGAAGCAGCTCTGTAAAATCGCCGCATAAAAGCAACCCTGCCGGAAAACGAACACCGTTCCCCGGCAGGGTTGTTTGTTTTAAGCATTATGAAATAACATGAAGACACCGTCAACGATCATCACCACACAGATAAAACGCCGCAGCGCCAGCGCATCCATATGACTCACCAATCGCTTCGCAATATAGAGCCCCACACCCATGCTGACAACACCAAGCAGCGTATAGCCGACAAGATCTACGCTGAACATTCCATTTATCACACGCATGACAAAATCAATCGCCAGCGTACAGCCGCCAACCAATTGCGATGTGCCGAGATAATCTTCCTTACTACGCGTCGCTTCCAGGAAAAACGCCGCCATCAGCGGCCCGCCAACACCGAACATCCCCATGATGATCCCGCTCAGCGCAGCCAATACAATGAGCGCATGACCATTGGCACGCACATGGATCACCTGCTGTCCCCAAAGCAGATAGATCGCCATCGCAACGAAGATCACACCCATCAACGTGTACCAGATCGGATGATCGCCAACGCGCTTTAGCACCAATACGCTCGCCAGATCTGCCACAACGAACACGCCCAGCCAATGTGGCACCCACTTCCAATCGATCGTACGTCGATAGAGCCAGGCATTGTAAAACATCACCACCATCGCCATCAACGCTGCCAGCACCAAAGACTTCGTGTAGCCAAAAATATACGGAAACACCATCAATACGACCATACCAAAAGCAAATCCGCTGATCCCCTGCACCACCGATGCCACTAAAACAATCGCACAGAAAGCACTCAAAAGACCGATCGTCATTCTATTCTCCCCCTACTACAAATAAAATCATATTTAACATTCCTTATAGTTAGCAATCTGTAAACCGTTTTCTATGAAAAGCCATCAATCCAATAATGCCTCGTGTCCCATCATTGGACCGGTGCCATCCACATATAAAGAACAGATGGCAAATCGCCGCGAGCGTTATCACCCTATTTCTTTTGAGTTCTACCACTTTCACGCCTCACCTATATCATAATAAAAAACCTATTTCGGCGCCATGCCAAAATAGGTTCATATTTTGTGACAAACGTTAAAGGATCTCCATATCAATCGCATCGCTTCTGTAAATCCCCCAGCGATTACCATAACGCAAAAGTGTTTCTCCAGCTTTATCGCCATACAGCTTCTTTACAGATCTATACGTATCGATGAAAAGGTCTCTGTTCGCATCTGTGCGACGCAGCTTCTCGAGTTCATCGAGATACGTTCGATCATAATAGCCGCGGAGGGCTTTCTTGTAATCCTGCATAACATCTGCCAGACGATAGCTGTAGTTGTACCAGTAGGTTCTCTTAAAAATCGGCGTCGCCACGCCCCCCTTGCTCTCGACATCATATAATCTTTCATAAACATATTCCATGCGTGCGTTTTCCACATAACGCATGCGATCCCCATCAAGATACATCATACCATATATGGTCTTCTCAAAGATATCCTTTGTTTCAAAATTCTCGAGCATGCTCTTACGCTCATCTTTAAGCCATACCCTCAAGTTTTTAAACGTCTCCCAGGTGATCTTACGGCAAGTATAGATATATTCCATCTGCTCCTCGAAACGACGCAGTCTTTCAATGTCAAACACGCCTTCCAACTCATCAACCATGCTCCACATATATTCTGCAGCGCTGTCATCGGTTACATCGCCAGCCAGGTTAGCCAACGTCACAAAAAATTCTTCAGGAAAGCTGTCTCGAATCTTTTTTGCCAGCTCCATCTTCACATCCTGAGCAATAACCTCCTTCATACCCGCAGGTACAGGACATTTCTTTGTGTATTCATAAACATTGCTTGGAAAAATACTCTGCAGATTGCTTTTCTCGATAAAGCTATAGATATCCTCAGCATTCGGGCTGATTTTGTAGTACCGCCTATCATTTTCCACATAAGCACAACCATACATCGTAAACTCTGTATCAAAATAACCAAGTTCAGCCATTCTGCGTACATCATCCGCAACCTGCGCATCGTGCAACTTCATCATTAAACCAAGTCTTCCTGTCATGGCCCCTCCTCCTTTCTTCAGAACATATTCGCCAGCGTAGAATGACTTTCCACAGCCAGACGATAGGTGCCATCTGGCTCTGCGAAGAGATCAACCGGATAATCCAGAAGATTTTCCAGCATTTCTTCTTTCAGCATATCGCCAACTCTCCCCTGTGCGAACACATTTCCATTTTTAAGATAAAGGATGTGATCAAAAAGAGGAATAATCTCTTCCACATAGTGGGTGACATAAACAATGGTCAATGTCTTCTTTTCGGCAAGCTTGTTAATCGTATCAAAGAGATAACTTCTATTATAAATGTCCAGCCCTGTGCAAGGCTCGTCCAAAATCAGCATCTCAGGATTCGGGAATAGCGCGCGTGCAATCAACACATTCTGACGCTCACCTTTGGAAAGCATGTCAAACGTGCGGTTGATTTTGTCTCCAAGATTCAGCGATTCCAAGAGGTCCTTAGCCAGAAGCACATCGTCCAGCGTGATGTCTTCTTCCAGTCCCAGAGTGCCGCTTTTTCCGGAAAGCACGATGTTCAGCGCCGACTCTCGCGTGTAGTATTTATCAAAGAACGAACTCGACACCCAGCCAGTGCGCTTGCGAATGTCCAGGATGTTGTCATTAGAAAATTCTTCGCCAAACACCTTCACGGTACCGCTTGTGTAATGTTTGAGCCCGGCGATAATGGAGAGGAGCGTGGTTTTCCCGCTGCCGTTCATCCCAAAAACTACCCAGTGCTCGCCCTGCTTCACCTTCCAGTTGACCTCATGCAGAAGGTATTTATAGCCCACTTTGCAGCTAAGCTTATTGGTTTCTACAATATACTCGCTCATAGGATCACCTTCTTTTATTTCAGGTCGTCGTCTGAGAGCGTCACGCACTCGCCGACAAAGTTTTCGTTGGCGTGGATTGGCACGACGAAGCCGTCTGAATTCAGGAAGCCGAGGTTCTGGTTTTCCCAGCTCATAATCTCGCACACTTTGGCGATGGTCATCTGCTTCGTGTTTTCGCTGTCGTCAAGGTCAGGATAGCAGTTGAAACGGCTGTTTTCAACGAAATACTTGGCGCTGTCATAAATTTCCTTTTCCACGCCAAATTCGATGCGGTCACAGTCGCTGCAGAAAATTTCCGTGCGCGCATCTTCAAATTCGCTGAAAATGATTTGGCGCAGTTTCAACTTTCCGCCGCAATATTTGCAAACGCAGCGGTGCGTGCGCTTTTTCAGCATGTCCACACGTTTTTCGGATTTGTAGCTCTTGTTGTCTTTGTTATCATTTGAAGCACTCATCGTCTTCTCCTCCTTACAATTCACCCAATACATAATATGATCATCCAAGAAAAAGAGAGACAGCACGCCTCTCTTCTCCTTGTAGGATTGATTTTCACATCAGGCCAATCAAGTGCCAGTATCCCGTCATGACTACACAGATCCCCACCATAACCACAATAGAACGGATCAAATTAAAGACAAAGAAGTCTTTCACCTTCATCATACCAAAACTAAAGATGATCAGATATGGCACATATTCATATGGCAGAATGATAGCCTCAGCACAGGCATTGATGGCATAAGCAAAAGGCAATGCTGGATAACCCAGCTGCGTCACAATCGTCAACAGCGGAATCGTGAGAAGCGACCAAATCGCCATTGGCGTCATCAGAAAATTCAACAAGAATACAATTCCAAAAACAACCGCCAAAATGATAATCGGATTATCATTGTCGCCCAAGAAGGTCAGGCAAAGCTTCGAGAGCTCATCGCCCAGCCCCAAATCCGTAGCAACTGTTCCAATTGCCATGCAGCTTGCGACGAAAAAGAGTATCTGCAAATTCGTTTTGTCAATCGTCTTTTCTGTTGCGCCTTGCACAAATGGCAGGTAAAGTAAGAAAGGCACAAGCGCAAAACCAAGGTTGAGATCTAGGCCAGTCCAGGTGACCGTACAAGTGTAAAGCAGAAGCAAGCAAAGGATAATGGCATTCCATTTTTCATCAACTGACATCTTGCCCATCGCTTTGAGATGATCCTCAAAATAGCTGACATCTCCGATAGGCTCTTCTGGTTTGTACATCTTATAGGCAATCCACAAAAGCAGTAGAGAAAGAACAAACAAAGGCCAGTTGTGTAATACGATCGTCACCGGTGTGACTGAGCTGGAAGAAAGCCAGTCAGACCCCATCGAAGTGATAACGCCCCAGGCTGGCGCCTGATAGGTGTAGGCATGAGAGGTGGCACAGCCAAGCATGAGCGCTGCCGAAAGACCAGCACCGATGTTCTTCTTCATCCCATTTAAGGAGAGGCAGAGCCCCAAAACGAGCCCAGGCATCAGCACGTAAGCGCTGCCAAAGGTCAAGATATTGATCAAAATTGACACCAAAAGCACAGAAAGCAGCAAGCCAAAATAACTCCCCTTGACCTTGCACATGAGCATAAACGCCAAACGTTTCATGAGGCCACAGTTTTCAAGGCTGGCTGCCATGAAGTAGGCCCCAACCAACATGATGATGGTCGAGTTGGTCCAGGAACTCATGACAAGCTCAATTGGCGCGACACCCACGAAGACCCAGAGCGCCGGCATAATGATTGCGACAACAAAGTTTGGCACCAGCTCCATCGCCGAAAGGGCCAAGGCAAAAACTGTCACAGCCAGGAAGCATTTTACTTTGTAATTGTAAAAGCCCTGTTCTGGAATAACCAGGCAAATAACCGTTAAAACAATGCAGATCAACCACTTGATGATGGTCGCCCTATCCATTCTGCGGATAATTGAACTCATAATTCTTCCCCCTTGAAAAGATTTTGACTGGAAATGTTTTTTGGGGTATAATAAGTTCCAGATAAAATCATCTTTATTAGCTTTGGATGGTTTTTCTAAAAAACAGGGCTGGCCGCTCTGTAGCGCCGATTGGTAATGGTATACGTTCTTTGCCAAAAGGAATCTACAGTGCGCCAGCCCCCTTTTATTATTCACACATTTCTTCTTAGAGCATCAGCAACACGCGTAAACCCAGTAGTACAAATTTCTAATTTGCTATTATACTTCTTCTTCAAAGATCGGATAAACCGGTGCACCTTCGCACTGACGAGGCATTCTTACGCCGCCGAGGACTGCGATGGTAGGAACAAAGTCGATCTGACGGATGATGCGATCGGTCTTGTAGCCTTTCTTGAGGCCTTCACCAGCTGCGATGAAGATTGGGGATACGGAGGTGTGCTGTTCGCCGAGGGTGGTGGACAGACAGTCTGCGTGGTCGAAGTTGTACCCTTCGGACATCCATACGCAGATATCACCAGCGTCTGGCCCGCCCTGTCCAAGAAGGACAGCGTCTCTGTTGCGCAGAGCAACGGATACAATGCGATGGCCAGTTTCTTCGGAACGCAAGCTGTAAAGGTCGGTCATAATCTGTTCTTCAAGCTCATAACGATCGGCAGGATCGACAATACCGTCAATCATAGTACCATCTGGCAGAGTGTGTTTGTCGCGGCCCTTGAGGTTCAAATAAAGATGACCTTCACGTTGCATAACGGCTTTGGTCTTGGTCCAATCGATACCGGTTGGGTTACCTTTTTCATCTTTGTAGGTGGTAAGATAACCCAATTTTTCCATCAATGGGGTAACAACACCGTTCAGGTCAACGAGGAATGGAATTTCGTGAGCAGGTGCAACCTGAGCGTGGTCAGAGAAGATCAGGATGGTCCAGCCTTCATCAAGGAAGTGCAGAAACTTGCCAAGATAGTAGTCGGTCTGCTGATAGAGATCGCGCATCCATTTTTCAGCCACTTCTACAGGTTGCTTATTGAATGGACGTTCTGCCAAATGCTTGATAAACATGTGTTCTTCAAGGTCAACAGCGTGGAAGTGAGAGAATACAACGTCCAAGTCTTCACTTTCGATCAGGTGATGCAGGGCAGCCGCCTGCCAATCAGCGGTTGCGTACCAGCAAGCGAGCATGCAGTCGGTAATAAGCATGGAATCCTGGCAGCCGATCATGGAAGTAGGCGTTGGATAGCCAACGTTTTCGGTGACTTCCTGGAAGAGGCGTTTTGGATGCCATACGCTGTCATTGGTTGCATCCATACCAGCGGATACATACATGGTCAGGTTGTTGCCGTCTTCGCCGAGCTTCAGAAGCTTGTAGTTGCGATTAACTTTTTCATATTTCTTGTCGTTCTGAATGGCTTCGTCAAATACTTCGACAACCATTTCGCCGAGCTTGCAGACACACATCGGATCAGTGTTTTTCTTGCTCTTGTAGATAGCGACGCGATCATAAATGCCGTCTTCATTCTTGAGGATCAGCGCTGGACGACGGATCAGACCACCGGAGAGAAGGATCGTGAATTCCTTTGCGTCAGCAGGCGCAGCAGCCCAACCAGAAGCTGGTTTGATTGGAGATTGGGACAGATCCAGGTTTGCTTCGGTCATCATCGTGGTCTTCTGGCTTTCCTTATAGATCAGGAAGCAAGCGTCACGGTCAGCCTTGGACGCATCGCCAACGTTGAATACATCAGCGTCGTCATCATCTGGCAGATCTTCAACCACGCAGGCAGCGTGTGCGTCAGTTGCACCTTTTGCCTTGAAGGTAACCGCCTCAATTTCTGTAGAGGCACCTACGATAATTTCTGCATCAACGGTGGCAACAGCCATATTAACGGAACCTGGGGAGGTGCCATCAACAACCATCAGGTTCGGACTGTCAGAGCTTGGTGGCCAAGCGGAACCAGGCCAGTGCCATACGAGGGTCTTTTTGCCAGCTTCAGCAAAAACGTTCCAGAGCTGTTCAGCCTTGCAGTTGCGGGAGTCAATATTGTAAGCGGTCTTGTCGAGGTCACTGCCTTTACGGAAGAAACCGGTGATCCCATGTACGTTGGAGTAGCAGCCTGTTGCCAGGGTGGTCCACATTGGAGGGGTAACGGTTGGGTGACCGCCGAGCATTACGAGGTCGTCACGCTGTGCGCCGCGTTCTACGTATTCTTTCAGGTTTGGCAGCAGCCCTTCTTCGATATAATGTTTGGTTAAGCTTGGATCCAGACCATCGACACCAAGAAGTAAGATCTTGTTTGTTCTTGCTTTTCTTTCCATGATTGTTTCTCCTCTTCTTAAAATAAAGATTCAACAGATTCGCAATTGTAATATTTTTAGGGCCCTTTTCTTTATGGCATTATATTACCACCTAATCGATTTCATCGAAAGAATTTATGTTTTGACACTTTTCCCACTACACGCAAATAAAATTTGCGTCTCTTTCTGCCTTAAAGCGCATAAAAAATCCCTGCGCTAGCCAGCGGCCAGCGCAGGGATCATGTTGCAAGCGGCTCAGTTTAAAAGCGATGCTTTAAGCGACTCAACAATGAAGGAGACGATCTCTGGGGAAATATTTTTTCGGTAAATCACATAGATATACATTTTTTCGTCGATCGCAAGGCGCTTAAAATCTGGGTCGTTGCCCAACAGATCGTCCAAAAAGAACCCCGCCTTGCAGTATTTAAAGTCAATGGTATAGTGCCCAAAGCGCCGTATGTTGCCCTTGAGGTTGCTTGGCACTTCAACGATGGGATTGTATCCCAGGCTCAGCATCTGTGCAAATTCTTCGCCGTTGTGAGTGTTTTTGAGCACGCTCAAGGGATAGGCGCGCAGCGTACGATAGTCGATGCGCGCTGCCTGAGTAAGGGGATGGTCGCGCTGCACCCAGATGTAGGCTGCAAGGCGCAAAAGCTCCTCACACTGGTAGGCCTGCGGCACCTTCATGCTCTTTTTATTCTGTTTGCTCAGCTTGAGCTGGATGTTGATGTCTGTCTGACGGGTGATGCTGTCGTCGCTGTTTTTGATCGTCTTGAGGATGAACATATCCGTTGGAAAACGCTGCGCCAGCTGGGTGATCAAAGTTTCGCCGTAGGAATTGACATAAAACATCGGCGCAGCGATGGTGTACTGGCGAATGTCCGCCGATTTATGCGTAAATGAAAGCATGTTCTCGCGGATCTGCGCCTCTTCACGCAAAATCACCTGTGCCGACTCGTACAACGAATCCGCCGCCTTTGTCGGCACGACACCATCCTTTTCGCGCACAAAAAGTTCCACGCCCAACTCCTGCTCCAGCCCCTTCACACTGTGGGACAACGCCTGCCTGGAAATGTGCAAAAAGTCGGCAGCACGCGAAATCGAACGGTTTCTGTAAACTTCCGAAAAATAATACAGCTGATCAAGCATTGCCGTGCCTCCTCTCTGTATCCGTAGTATAGCACGGCAATGGTTCTATGTGAATTCAGAAATTGTTAACAAATGCGCGTTTTTACTGAAAAGTTGCTATCAAACCTCCACCTCGCCATACAAATGCTGCAGCAGATCGCAGCTTTTCCGGTCGATGTCTGCAATCTGCACCTGATTGCCATTGTTCTCAAAATGCATGATCGCACCACGAATCGCCGTCGCTGCAGATTCGTCCCAGATGCGGGCATTTGTAAAATCAAGTATCACGGTGCGCGCATTATTGTGGAAATCCAGCGCCTGGGTGAAGGCTTCTGTAGAAGCAAAGAAGAGCTGTCCGCGCACGTTGTAAACGATGGTTTTGCCGTCCCGGTCTTCGCGTACGCTGAGATTTGCCATGTGCAGCGCAAAGAAAATGGCGGTGAGGGCCAGCCCCAGGACGACGCCGTAGGCGAGGTTATTGGTTGCCACAACAACGGCTACAACGAGGACGACAACGAGGGCGTCGCTCTTTGGCATATGGGGCAGGCGTTTCAGTGCACCCCAGTCGAAGGTGGAAATGGAGACGGTGATCATCACGGCTGTGAGCGCTGCCAGGGGGATCTGCACCATGAGGTCGTTCAAAAGGAAGATGAGCACCATGAGAAAGCTTCCACTGACGAAGTTGGAGAGGCGGCCGCGGCCGCCGGAATTGACGTTAACGATGGCCTGGCCGATCATGGCACAGCCGCAGGTGCCGCTAAAGAATCCGCTGACGATGTTGGCTATGCCAAGGCCGCGGCATTCTCTGTTACGGTCGCCTTCGGTGTCGGTCATTTCGTCGATGACTTTCGAGGTGAGGAGAGTCTCCGAAAGGCCCACGATTGCCAGCGAAGCGGAATATGGCAGTACGATCATAAATGTTTCCATATTAAGCGGCACTTCGGGAATATGGAACGGTGGCAATGTGGCTGTGATGGTTCCCATATCGCCAATGGTACGCACATCCACATGCATGGTGATGGCAATGGCGGTCACCACAACTACGGCAACGAGTGTCGAAGGCACGGCTGTCGTAACATACGGGAAAAAATAAATGATCGCGATGCCAAGCGCCACCAGGGCAAACATCTGCCAGCCTTCGCCTTCAAAGTTTCCCAGCTGGGAGGAGAAGATGAGGATGGCCAGCGCGTCCACAAAGCCGATCTGCACGGTGTTGGGGATGAGCTTAATGAGGTTGCCAATCCCCAGCACGCCAAGGACGAACATGATCACACCGCAGAGGATGGTGGCAGCCATGAGGTATTCCGGCCCATAGTCGCGCACCAGGCTTACAATGACGAGAGCCATGGATCCGGCTGCGGCGGAGATCATGGCCGGGCGTCCGCCTAGGAAGGCCATGAGCACGGTGAGCCAGAAGGAGGCATAAAGCCCCATCATCGGACTAATGCCGGCAACAATACAAAAACCGACAACCTCAGGAATAACGGCAAAGGACGATACAAGCCCAGCGAGCACATCCCCACGGAGATTGCCGAACCACTCCTTTCTTTCTTTTGCTAGATTCATTGATATCAAGCTCCTTTTTTCAGTTAGAAATCAACCATGAAGACCTATAAGTTAAGTACCATATGCAATCCTTACTTGCGTAAAAGATCGATTTGCACATGAAGGTATTGTGAAATCGAATAGCTACGAAACGTTAAAAATCCTAATTTCTGATTGGTAATTTATTTTGCTTTTCTCCCTGAAAGTGGTAAAATATTGACGAATAGTTGTCCATAACAGCAACTGTACGGTGGGCATTGTTATAATTATCCCCCCTTACCATGCAAACAAAGCGTGCTTACTTTTATAACGACAAATAATAATGGTTGATTATTATATGGATGGTGATTCTATGACCTTCGAACAGCTCTATCATTTTCTGGAAGTTTATCACTATGGCTCCATCACCAAAGCGGCACAAAATCTAAGTGTATCTCGACAAGCAGTCGCCGGTTCGATCAAAAAATTAGAAAGCGAATTTGGCGTAGAACTTTTCGAGCGTTCAGCCGGCGGCGCCGTTCCGACAAGTCCCGGCGAAGAATTTTACACCCACGCCTCAATAATTGTGCGCGAGGCTGCAGCACTGCGGCAAAATCTCCTGGCCTTCACGACTCAGTGTAGCCCCTGCTCGGTGTGCAAGATTGGTCTGGCAGAATCGCTCCTGTATAACATTGGCGAGGAACTGTTGGAGATACTTTCCACAACATTCCCAGATGTATACTTTGATATCTCTGCCTTCACATATGATCCTACAACACCGCACCAGTACCAGCTCTACGATTTTTCAGCACCAATCCTCTTCGACAGCCAATACAACGAAATGATGGATGTCGACGACGAAGACTACATTGTGTCAGAACTGGCTCATTTTCCGGCGTCGGTGTGGATCTCCGCAGACTCGCCCCTGGCTCAGTATGAATCGTTGACCTTCGCCCAACTCGGCGACATGCCCTATTGCATGCTGAAAAATTCCTACAACATGAGCAATATGCTCCATCGTCTGACAGAGTATTTCACTGAAAAACCAGCTCAGGGCACAGAAGTCTATTTGAAAAACAACTTCATTGATTCGATCGAACGCTTCGGTTATTACACTGTGGATTTTCCGATCATCAACAACCGTTTCTTCTACGAAGACCTCATGCAGGGCCACCGCGTTGTTCGCAAACAGACCGATGTATATCTCTCGAAAAAAATCATCTACAACAAACGCACTTGCCACAACTTTTATCCCATCATCACTCAAGTGCTTTTATAACAGCTACGACAAAGGCCTCTTCGCGACTGGCATAAGTCCCCATAAAGGGCGGCTGCGACAGTCGCAGAGAGGCCTTGTTATTTACTAGGTTCTAATTGTTTACATCAGACCGATGAGATGCCAGTATCCTGTCAAAACGACAACGATACCGAGTAATACAACGATTGACCGAACGATATTAAACACAACAAAGTCTTTCATAGAAATCATACCAAAGCTGAAGATAACCAGATATGGCACATATTCATATGGCATGATGATCGCTTCTGCGCAGGCGTTGATCGCATAAGCAAATGGTAGCGCCGAAAAGCCCAGATTGGTCACCATGGTCAAGAGAGGAATGGTGATCAAGGACCAAATAGCCATTGGTGTCATCAGGAAATTCAAGATAAACACGATACCAAAGATGATCGCAATGATGAGCATTGGGCTGGTATTACCACCCAGCGCTTTCAGACAAGCTTCAGCGATAGCATCGCCCAGACCCATGTTCGTCGCAACGGTACCAATGGCCATGCAGGCTGCAACGAAAAAGAGCATTTCAAAGTTAACCTTTTCAACGGTCTGTTGGGTTGCACCATTGATGAAAGGCAAGAAAAGCGCGAATGGAATCAGCGCAAAGCCATAGTTCAGATCAAGACCAGTAAGGTTGACCGTGAAGCTGTACAGGAGTAGCACGCCTAAAACGACGGCATTTGCTTTTTCACGACGGCTGATCGGCCCCATCTTAGCCAGATGCTGACGGAAATATGCAATATCTCCTAGATCTTCTTCTGGCTTGTACCATTTACTGACTACCCACAGCAGGATGACAGAGATGATAAACAACGGCCAATTGTGAATAATGATAGAAAATGGTGTGACAACATCATCACCCAAAAATGGCGCCCCGAGTTGAGAGATAACGCCCCAGGCAGCAACATGGTAGGTGTAAGCATGGGAGGTTGCGCAGCCAAGCATGACCGCCGCTGCAATACCTGCACCGAGTTTTTTCTTCATACCATTAAGAGAAATGCAAAGCCCCAAGGCCAGTGGCGGCATGATAACGTAAGCGTTCCCGAAGGTGAGAATGTTGAGCAAGATGGAAACAACCATCAAAGACATCAATAACGCAAAATAATTGCCCTTTACCTTACACATCAGATAAAACGCGACGCGTTTCAGGAGTCCGCTGTCTTCCAGACTGGCAGAAATGAAGAATGCACCAATCAGCATGAGCATCGTCGGTGTCGTCCAGGAGGACATAACTGTGGCTATATCAGCAACGCCAGCAACGATCCAAAAGCCAGACATAACAACCGCAACAACAAGGTTTGGAACAAGCTCAAAAGCTGCCAACGCCAACGAAAAGACTGTAATCGTCAAAAACAGCTTAACCTGGTGCGTGTAGATTCCCTGTTCAGGGATGACGTAGCAGGCAAGGGTCAGGAGCAGTGAAACGCCCCATTGAATGCCCAAAGAACGGGCAGACTTCTGTGTACTCATATGGTTTCCCCCTTAAAATCAGGCAATGTCATACAATTGGGGATTATAAGATATAATCTAACTTTTCAAACGTAATGACTTGTGGTAAACTAAAATTGTAGTTTTTTATTAAAAGAGGACGGTCACGCTGTGTTGCTGTTTTTTGTTTAGATTCCCCTTCTATACAAAAGGCACACATAGCGTGACCGCCCCTATTTTTATTTTCTGATTGCACTTTCGTTTTTTCAGTTCACGGTGTCTCTATATAGAACCACCGCTTTCTAACTAAAACGAGATGCTTTGCAAAGAATTCTTAGAACTCTTCTTCGAAGATTGGATATACCGGTGCCCCTTCGCACTGTGCTGGCATTCTCACGCCACCAAGGATAGCGATGGTTGGAACAAAGTCAATCTGACGAATGATACGATCGGTGGTAAAGCCGCTCTTCAGACCTTTGCCGGCTGCGATGAAGATTGGCGATACGCTGGTTTCTTCGTCGCCATAGGTGGTGGACAAGCAGTCAGCGTGGTCGAAATTGTAACCTTCGGTGAGCCAGTAGCAGATATCGCCTGCTTCAGGACCACCCTGGCCAAGGAGAACAGCATCCTTGTTGCGCAGAGCAACTGCAACAACACGCTTACCAGTCTTTTTGTCGCGATAGCCATACAAGCGGGTCATAACTTCTTCTTCAACTTCATACTTATCCTTAGGATCTACAATACCATGAGGATCGCGGCCCTTGAGGTTGATGTAGATGTGCTGTTCGCGCTGAGCGACTGCAACGGTGTGTTCCCAATCAATTTCTTTCATGCGGTTGCCATTTTCGTCGCGTTTCAGAGTCATGAGGCCGAGCTCTTCCATGATACCACAGTTAACGCCCATATCGTCGCCGAGTTCAACCATGTCATGAGCAGAGCTGATAAGACCGTGGTCAGAGAAGATCAACACTGTCCAGCCTTCATCAAGGTAGTGCAGGAAACGGCCAAGATAGTAGTCCGTCTGAACATAAACATCTTCCTGCATCTTAACATATTCCTGAGGATCGAGCTTGTTATAGCCCTTGTCGCTCAGATAACGGATGAACATGTGTTCTTCCAGGTCGATATTGTGGAAGTGAGAGAAGATGATCTCATAACCTTCATTGTCAATGAGGTAATTCAACGCATCTGCCTGCCATTCAGCGGTATGCTGCCAGTTGTCGAGCATGATGTGGTTGATGAGTTCTTTATCCTGGTTACCCAACATGGAAGTTGGAGGAACGAGACCAACATTCTTGGTAACGGTGTCGAACAGTTCTTTTGGATGGAAGCAAGCAGATACATCGTTGAGCATAGCTGCGGAGATGTACATACGCAGCTGGCTGCCATCTTCCTGCAGTTCGAGCAATTCCATGTTGCGGTTGCAATCAACGGTTTCATCGTTCTTGATACCCTTACCAACAACGGAAGGAACGAGCTTGCCAACCGTCAGAACGGCAACAGGTTCAGCGTCTTTCTTGCTGGTGTAAACGGCAACTCTGTCATATACGCCATCTTCGTTCTTGAGGATCAGAGCAGGATTTCTTACGAAGCCATCGCTGAAGAGCATTTCAAATTCTTTTGCATCCTCTGGAGCATTTGCCCAACCAGTAGCAGGTTTGATGCGGGACTGCACAATATCCATGACGCTACGGTCACCAGCACCTGCGAGGCCATCTTCTCTGTCGCGAATGATGACACTGCGGTCGTCACGTGTAGAGATACCACCCATGATGGTAAAGCCTTCTTCGATGAGTGCACCATCCATACCAGTGATGACGCAAGGTGCAGCCATATCGGTGTCTTCCTGACCACCGTTTTTAATGAAACGCGTCTGAACTTCTTCGTTCGCACCAAGGATCATTTCCTTATCAAACTGGCCAATGGACATCCCAACAGACCCTGGACTGGTACCATCGACAACGGAGAGGTTAGGGCTGTCAGAGCTTGGTGGCCAAGAAGAACCAGGCCAGTGCCATACGAGCGTTTTCTTACCAGCTTCTGCAAATACATTCCACAGCTGTTCAGCCTTGCAATTACGAGAATCAATGTTGTAGCCTACATAGTCCAGGCCGAGAGGGCTTTTTCTGTTGTACCCAGTGATCCCATGAACATTTGCGTAGCAACCAGTTGCCAGCGTTGTCCACATTGGAGGGGTAACTGTTGGATGCCCACCGAGCATCACAAGGTCTTCGCGCTGAGCGCCACGTTCAACGAATTTTTGAACGTTAGGCATCTTCCCTTCGCGCAGCATGCGTTTCGTAAAACGTGGATCGAGACCGTCAACACCTAAGCACAGGATCTTATCAGATAAAGCTTTTCTCTTTGTCATAATGGCCGCTCCTTTCAAAATAGCCGATCGCAAATTATAAATTAACTTGATTTATGATTTCCATCAAGAGCTCTTTGATGAGTATACTATATCATCAACCGTTTTCTGAAAGTAGCCTCTTTTTTGGTTGCTGAGAAAAGCATTCCCGCAATCTTTTGCTTGCGGTACTCTCTCACAAAAAAACAGCCCGCGTTCTTTGTTGAACGGGGGCTGTTTGTCGTCTGCGGGTGCCCTTGCTTTGCATAGAGCCGATGCAGGCGTTTGGTCGCGGCCTGTCTTCCTGGCAGCAAGATGGAAGGCGGGCGCTTTTTGTTACGGTATTAGTATACCGCTATTTATGGCGCAGGTCAAACTTTTCTGAAAATACTGCGTTTTGCCCCAAACGGCGTGGTTGAGCGAAAAATGGCCATCCAGACGGATGGCCTTGGTATTGGATTCTTTTATCCTTGCGATGGCTTTAGAGATACAGGGCTGGTTCTTTGCGAACGCTGCAGATGGCGCGCAGATGCTCGGCGATGCCTTGCTGTTTGGCTGGATCGATGGCACGCGCGCCGATGGGACAGATGGCGATGCAGCGCATGCAGGAAATGCAGCGGTCGGGATCGGCGGTCTCGATATGCTCCGGATCGATGGCGCCATTTGGGCAGGCTTCGGCGCATTCGCCGCAGTGTACGCAATCGCTGGAGGCCTGCGGCACGTTGCCACCGCATGGTCCTTCCTTGTACGGACGGTTGCCGGGAACATCTGGCACGCTGTCGTCGTTGCGCGCGCATTTTTCTGCAATGCGTTCGGCAATGCTGCGCAGAGCGGCGACGTCGGCTTCGTCTGGACGACCAGAGGCGTACTCGCGCACGATGGAATGCTCGGCGAGGGCGCTGACGGCGGCGACGACGCGAAATCCGCCAGCTACGGCAAGATCGGCGAGCTCGACAAGCTCATCATCGAAATCGCGGTTGCCATAAACGGCGACGATGACGGCGCGTGCGCCATTTCCGCGGATGTGCGCGAAGCGCTCAGCGGCGAGCACGGGAACGCGGCCGCAAAAACAAGGCATGGCGATGACGACGAGGTCGTCAGCGGCGAGCGCGACCTGTTCGTGATCGGCGAAGCGATCTGTCAGATCGATGTCGAACGGATCTGGATCAAGTGTGCGCGCGAGAATATCGGCGACTGCTTTTGTGCCGCCGGTTGGGCTGAAGGTGATGGTTTTGATGTTCATGCTCTCTGTCCTCTCTTTGTTCAGTTTGCTCTATTCTGCCACCCAGCTGATGTGGTAGAAGGTGTCTTCTGGAATGCGCACGCCGGAAAGCGGCACGTGGGCGAAATGTCCGCGCAGGCCGAGGGCCTGGGCGGTGAGATGGAAGTGGCAGATGCCGATGCCGAGATCGATCTGACGCAGCCGCACCTGCTCCTGACCGAGGCTGGCTTTGTGGGTTTCATAGAAATGGAAATGATCGCCGCATTTGACAACGCGCCACGGCTGTCCGTTGGCGGCTGATGGCGCGAGCCGCAGCATTTCCAGCGGCAGCGCATAGGCGCCGGCGGCTTCTTCCGAAAGCTGCACCTGGAAGCTGTCCTCGGTGAAAAGATCGCGCCAGAGCTCGCGCTCATCGGCTTTGGTCAGTCGGCGCATGGCGCGCTCAGAGGTCGACGGACGCGCGGCAGCGTAGCCGATCGGCAGCACGACTGGGAACCAGGAACTGCCGGGAATGTGCATGGCTTTGGCAAAGCCAGCGCGCTTGAAGGTGCCGCCGAGCCAAACGCTTGCGATGTTGCGCGCGGTCAGTCCGAGCACGAGACTTTCCAGCTGATAGCCCAGCGCCAGCGGGGCAAATTCGCTCCACGCACAATCGGCGCCGATATAGGTGCGCGCATCGCGGATGATGCCGTAGGTGCTGAGTTTTTCGTGGCTTTCTGCGGCGTCGAGCAAATGCAGGCGCACGCGCACGTCGAAAGGATTGTCCACTTCGTTCATCAGCGCCTGCACATAAGCGCGATCCTCTGGCGATAGCGGACGACCGTCATACGTTCGCACGCTTTTGCGGCGGCTGATGATATCTGTGATCTCCGGTTGTTGCATGATTGTCACCTCGTTTTGATCTCATGGTAAAAGAGTACCACCTCCCGCTGCGAGCGTCAATTCGCGCGAGAGGCAAAGTTTTTGTTTACACAGGCAAACCGGCGCGCTACAATGAAACCAACGATCCGGCTGCGTTTTATAATGAAAGGAGTTCTCATGAAAATTCTGCTCTCCGCTCTGCTGGCTTTCCTGTTGGTGCCGGTTTTCGTCGGCTGCAGCGGCCAGGAGGAAAAATCCTACACGATCGCCGAGCCTGGCAGTTGGCGCGACGGCACCTACACTGCACAGGCTGACGGCTACAACGGCAGCTTTTCTGTCAGCGTGACGATCTCAGACGGTCACATCTCAGCGATCGACGCCGACAGCCACAACGAAACGCCCGACCGCGGCGGCGTCGCCATCGAGACGATGATCCCGTCTATGATCGATGGCCAGACGTACGACGTCGACGCCACGTCCGGCGCGACGATCACTGGCGACGCGCTGCGCGATGCTGTCGCCCGCTGTCTCGAAGAGGCTTCTGCACAATGAAAAATCGCCGCATGTTTGACGATGTTCAAGCATGCGGCAATTGTTATTTTACATGAAAAACGTTGTCGTCAGCCCCAGCGGAATGACGGTGACGCCGATGGCGCGGCAGATCTCGTGAGAAGCCACGTAGCCAACTTTGCGCACAGTTTCCGGCGTCGCCAGCGGCCATTTCGCAACGACAAATCCAAGGAGCGCCACACCGACGCCGACCATCTGCTCATTGCGCGTGATCGGTCCCCAGAGGATGACGAACAAACTGACGGCAATGCCGATGAGCAGCCATTTCAGATCGCTCAGCTTTGTGCCTGTCGCTGTGCGATACGCCGATGCACAGCTGTCGCTGCAAAAATCCTCGCCTTCTGCGATCTCCTTGCCGCAATACTGGCAGTGTGTGTTCATGATGAAGCCCTCCCTTCCGCAGCAGATGGCTCTGCCGCCTTGCTATTGTTCATTATAACAAATGGCTGCGCGCTTGTGAACAGAAAAAACCGGCGGTTTCCCGCCGGTCTGCACTCATTTTTCCTGATAGAGCTTGCCGAGAATATCCTTAAGCACAAGCATCGCATCCTCATCGCTGTAGCCGTGATCCTGCGCGAGCTGCGCCAGCAATCCGGAGAGCGCTTCCAGATACGGCGCCGTCTCGACTTCCTCGGGATAGCGCGCAAGGATCGGATATTTCTGCGCCCACACTGCCGTCCAGTCTACTTTCTCTGCGACTTCGTCCGGCACAGAAAGCGTCATCTCTGCCAGCTCCTGGGCTTCGATGTCAAAATCGATCAGCGCGTCCAGCGTCACGCGATAGAGCATCGCCAGCCGTTTTGACTGACGAATGTCCGGCAGCGTTTCGTCCAACTCCCATTTGCTGATCGTCTGCCGGCTCACGCCCAGCTTTTCTGCCACGGCTTCCTGGGTCAGGCCGGCTTTGCGGCGCGCCTGCGCCAGGCTTGTTCCTAAACTCATGACGAGCACCTCCTTTGTCGATGCTTTCATGATACACGCTCGCCGTCACAAATTCCAGCGCTCTCGCGCGGCATTTGCGCACGGCTGGCGGGCGCTGCAAGCTCACACGGCGAACCAGCCGATGTACGCGCCGAACACGAGCGCCACCGCGCCAACGAGACGCACGACAAAGCGCGCCCGCTGATAGCCGAAGATCTGGATCATATTCGGCGTGGCAAACGGACAGAAGATGAGCGCGATCCCGACAATGAGCACGCCGACGCCGGTGACCTCGCGACCGATGAAAAACGTGCCAGCGCCCATGCAGATGAGCCCGAGCACCATCGCGTAGAGCAGAAACCGCGCTTTGGCAGCGTCGGCCCGCGCGAGCGCGTCGAAGGTGTCGTGGCATTTCTTGCTGCAGAAATGCTCGCCTTCGTTGGCGTCGAAAACTTTATGACAATATTCGCAGCGTTTTAACATGATTCATTTTCCTTTCCTGAAAGCGCAGCAGCCGGCAGATAGAGCGCAAATGTGCTGCCTTTGCCGGGCGCGCTGGTGCATTTGATATATCCTCCCTGACCCTGAGCGATCTGCCGCGCTAGATAGAGCCCGATGCCGACACCAGGCTTGTCGTAGGCGTTCGGCGCGCGATAAAAGCGGGCAAAGATCTTCGCCTGCTCGCTTTCGGGAATGCCTGGCCCGTCGTCGCGCACGCGCAGCGCGCAAAACATCGGATAGCAGACGACGTCGAGCTGCACATTTCCGCCAGCAGGCGTATATTTGATGGCGTTATCCAGAAGATTGCAGAGGGCTTCTTCCGTCCACTTGGGATCGCAGACAGCGCAGCCCGCCGTTTCGCCCAAGGATAGCGCCACACCGGCGGCTTCCGCTTTTGCCGCGTACTGACTGGCTGCACTCCTGACGAGCGGCGCCAGCACCGTCTCTCGCGGATGCAGCGCGAGGATGCCTGTCTCCAGCCGCGAGCTTTTGACCAATCCCTGAATGAGTCCGTCGAGCTTTTCCGCCTGCGCAGCGATGACGGCGGCACATTCCGCGCCCTGCGCAGAGAGCGGTTCTTCGGCGAGAAGCTGGCTGTAGAGGCGGATATTCGCGACCGGCGTTTTCGTCTGATGGGAAACGTCGCTCACAAGACCGGCAATCTGGTCGCGCTGCTCCGCCAAGCGCAGCGAAGAATCAGCGCCGGCCTGGAGATATTGCGCCAGCCGATTCTCGAAAGCAGAGAGCTGCGACTCGTCAAAATCGCTGGCGTGGAAACGTCCTTCCACAGCAGCATCGAGCATATCGTCGAGCCGATCGAAAAGCGCGCGCTCACGCCGCCAGCGCCAGACGAGTACAGCGGCGCAAAGAACCAGCGCCAGCGCGCAGCAGATCCAGCCGATCATGGCTCCCGCCCCCATTCGTAGCCGATGCCGCGCACCGTGCGCAGCCACTGGGGATGGGCAGGATCGCGCTCAAGCTTGGCGCGCAGCCGTTTCACCGTCACTGAGAGGGCATTTTCTTCGACGAATGCCGCTTTCTCGCTCCATACACGGTCGATGAGATCCGATCGGCTGACAGCGTGGCCGCGGTTTTCGACGAGCACGCGCAGAAGCCGCTGCTCTGTTTTGGAAAGCTCCACCGTCGCGCCCTCGCGGCTGAAAACCATGCGCGCAAAGTCAAAATGAAAGGGACCGATGCGCACCGCTTCCTCCTGCGCTCTTTGTGTGCGCAGCTGCACAGCAACGCGCGCCCTGAGCACCGCCAGCGAGAACGGCTTGGTGATATAATCGTTGGCGCCAGCCTCCAGCCCCACAACCTCATCCATCTCCATGTCGTTGGCTGTGAGCAGGATCACCGGCGTCTGGTCGCCGTTCGCGCGCCAGTCGCGCAGAAGCTCCAGACCGCTCGCATCCGGCAGATTGATATCCAAAAGCACCAGGTCAAAACGCTCCGCCGCCACCGCGCGCCGCGCTTCCGCAGCCGTTTGCGCAGCGGTCACCGTGCGTTCGTGCGCGTCCAGCGCCAGCGCAATGCCACGCGCCAGCGCCGCGTCATCCTCCACGAGCAGAATGCGTTCCATCGTTGTCCCTCCTTGTCTCCTGTTATTATAGCGTAAATCATATGGTCAGAAAAGTCTGGCTGTGATAAAATAATTGTAGAAAATGTAGCGCGTTTGTGTGCCACGGTTGGGAGCAATCAAAAAGGAGGATACTTATGATCGGAATTCTTGCACTGATTCTGCAAATCGTGATGATCGTGATCATCTTCAGCTTGCCAGGCCGTTTTCGCGAACAGAGGGAACACATGGAACGGCAGAAAAGGGAAATCACTGACAAACTCTACGCCATGCAGAAAACCCAGGACGAACTGCTGCGCCTGGTGGAGGCCTTGCAGAAAAACGACGCCGCAGCACCGCGCGATCCGCAAAACGATTGAACAACTCGCCAACAAAAAAACGTGCGCCCCGCTTAGGACGCACGTTTTTTTGTGGCGTTGGCGCAAATCCATCAGCGCCTGTCGTCAGCTCTTTTTTGACTGCGGAAGCGCAGCGGTGTCAGTGCGTATTTTTGCCAAAAGGCCTTGCTAAAGCCGGCGTTGCTGCCATAGCCACAGGCGTGGGCGATATCGTGCACGCTGAGATTGGTATTGACAAGCAGTTCGGCGGCGCGTGCCATGCGACAGTCTTTGAGATAGGCGCCGATGGTGGTGTGATAGCAAAAAGCGAAGCCAGCTTTCAGTTTTTGTTCATTGAGGTAGACCTGGCGGCTTAAAGAGGCGATGGTGTGATTGACTTCGGGATGCTCGGTGATGAGACGGCGCGCCTGGTGGATGGCCTGGTGGTCCGCCGCCGAAAACGACAGCCGCCGCTTGCCAAGGACAAGGGTGAGTGGGCGGTCCTGCGGTGAGAAATAAATTTCTGCCGCCGCCTCTGCCAATTCGCCCAGACATTGCAGCACCATTCCCTCCAGGCGTAGCGGCGAGAGCGTTTGTGTGTCGGCCAGTGCCGCCATTTCGCGCAAGAGCGTAACGACAGCAGGCGGGAGCACATTTTGGGTGACATTGGCAGGAAGCCGATCAAGCAGGGAAAGTTGTGCGGCAAGGGGCTTGAGACTGTCGAGATAAGGCTGCGAGAGCGCCAGTTCGATGCCGCGGCAGTGGTCGCCGCGCTGCCAGCTTTGCTTTCCGCGAATGCCCTGCTCACGAACGAGAAAATGAACCGGCGAGGAAGATCCTGCCCGGCAGCCGTCCAGTTGGTAATGAGTGGCGCCTTCGTAGAGGCTGCCGAAGCGCAGCGTCGGCCGATGGCTGCGAAAAGCCAGGGAAAATGGACGGGGGATGTGGTAATCGGCCACGCTCAGAATATAGGCGCCGGGGCGTTCGAAAATATAGCAGAAACCGGTTGCCGCAGCGGCAGGGTCGCGCCAAAGCTGCCCGAAAGGGAGCGCGGCAGGGCTGAAATTGAGACAGCGAAGAATATGTTTTTGATACATGCTGTGGGTTGTTAAAGACATGGGCGCCTCCGAAAGCGAATGAAAATAAACGAATGGGTGCATGAAATAGTCCAAAGGGGTGTATTTTCACAAGGGTGTTGAGTTTTGAGTGAGCATATGATAACATGTCGCCCGTAAATTAGTGCAAACTAATTATGAGCGACCAACGCAGAAAAGGAAAGGGTGAATCATCATGAAATCATATAAATGGATGACGCTGGTGTGTCTGGCGGTGTTGATGCTGGGGGTGTTTGCCGGCTGTTCGAGCAGCGAAGGCGGCACGTCGGCAGCAAGCGAAACAGAGACCGCCGCCCAGGCTATGCGCACCGTGGAAACGGACAAGGGCGAGGTGGAGATCCCTGAGGAACCGAAGGTGATTTTTTCGGATTACTACCTCGGTGAATTTCTCGCTGTCGGTGTGAAACCGACCATCGCTTCGCCGTACGCTTTGTCCAATCCGTTCCTGGCCGACTATGTGGACGGCATTCAGGAGATGAACACGACAAGTTCAGAAACATCCTTGGAAATGATCGCTGAGGCGCAGCCAGATCTGATCGTCACGATCACCGAGGCAGATTATGAGAAATACTCCGAGATTGCGCCAACCGTTTACATCGAAGACGGCAAACGCACCGACGAAGAACTTTTCCGCTACATTGCCGATCTGGTTGGCAAATCTGAAGAAGCGGAGGCCTATATCGCGGACTTCAACCAGCGGGTGATGGAAACCAAGGACGAGATTCAAGCCATCGTCGGCGACCGCACGGTGTCCATTGTGGAAGTGTGGCCGCAGGAGGTCTACACCATGGGCAGCCACTTTGCGCGCGGCGGCAGCATCCTCTATGATATGTGGGAGCTGAAAGCCCCGGCTAAGGTGCAGCAGGAAATGGTCGATGGCGATACCACCTATGAGGTTGTATCTGTGGAAGCGTTGCCGGAATACACCGGTGATTTCATTCTCTACGGGGTGCTTGCAGACACCGATCCATCCTTTGTGGAGGATTCTCAGTTGTGGCAGAGTTTGGATGCGGTGAAAGAAGGGCGCGTTCTTTCTTATGATCAGGTGGCTTTCATGCACCGCGATCCGATCACCTTGAACGCACAGTTGGATATTTTTCTGGAATTCTTCCGTGGCTTTGCGGCATAAGTGGGCAAGGCGCCATGAAGAAAAGATTTTGGATGTTTATCACAGGGGGATGTGCCGCAGTCGTCATTGCTGCGGCACTTTCCCTTGTCTTTGGAAGTACGGAGGTGCCGCTGGAAAAAATCTGGCAGGCGTTGACTGCACCAGACCTGACAGACCAGGGACAGATTGTCGTTTATGAGTTGCGTCTTCCGCGCGCTTTGGGCTGTATGCTTGTAGGGGCAGCGTTTGCTGCCGCCGGTGCGATCATGCAGGGGGTGACGCGCAACCCTCTGGCGGATTCCGGGCTGTTGGGAATCAATGCCGGCGCTTCGTTTGCGCTGGCGCTGTGTCTGGCGCTTTTGAGCGGCGTCAGCTTCTCGGCCACGGTGCTTTTTTCGTTCCTTGGGGCAGCGGCATCGCTGGCGGTGGTCTATCTCTTGATGAGTCTCAAGCATCGCAAGCTGGACCCGGTGCGCCTGGTTTTGGCAGGCAGCGCGGTGAGTATGTTTCTATCGTCCATCTCTCAGGCAGTGTCTATTTATTTCAACATTGGCTACAGCCTGACGTTTTGGACCGCCGGTGGTGTGGCAGGGATTCGCGGCGATCAGCTTGTTTTTGCGGCGCCGGCGATTGCGCTTGGTTTGCTGCTAGCGCTGCTGCTTTCACGGCAGGTATCGCTTCTGAGCCTAGGAGACGACACGGCACGTGGATTGGGTTTGCAGCTTGAACGGACGCGGCTGCTCTGCCTTTTTGTGGTGCTGCTTTTGGCTGGCGGCGCGGTGGCGCTGGCGGGACCGGTGTCTTTTGTGGGGCTGTTGGTGCCGCATGTGGTGCGCTTTTTCCTCGGCGCCGATTATCGCAGCATCATTCCGGGATCGATGGTGGCAGGTGCGTTTTTCATGCTCGTGGCCGATCTCATCTCACGCACGCTGAACGCGCCGAGCGAAACGCCGATCGGTCTGGTTTTTGCGATTGTCGGGGTGCCGTTCTTTATTTGGACTGCACGAAAGGAGGAAAAGAGTGTTGATGATATCCCGTCCTAAACGTATGCGCGTCGGTGTGGTGTATGCAGTATTGATTGTGCTCCTGGCTGTGGCTGTCTGGGTGGACATCAATGCCGGTTATCGCCATATCAGCCTGGAAACACTGGGGCAAATCATTTTCGGAAAAGGCGAGGCCGGCGCACGCTACACCCTTCTCCATCTGCGCCTGCCGCGCGTGCTGACAAGCTTGCTTGTGGGCGTTGGGCTGGCGGTGGCCGGTTGTATTTTGCAAGGGGTGTCGCGCAATGAAATGGCCGAACCGGGGCTATTGGGCATCAACGCAGGAGCGGGGCTGTTTGTGGCGGCCTTTATCGTCTTTTTCGCTAAAAGCAGCGTCAGCACCTCTTTTCTGTTGCCGCTGCTGGCTTTTGCCGGTTCTGTGTGCGCCGCCCTCATCGACTATCGCCTGGCGCTGACGGCGCGTGGCCTCTCGCCGCGGCGGCTTTTATTGATCGGGATCGCCATGAGCACCGCCATTTCAAGTTTGACGACGGTGCTCATGCTGCGCATGTCTGACAGCGAATACGCCTTTGTGCAAAACTGGCTGTCCGGCAATATCTGGGGCGCCACCTGGCCGAACGTGCTCATGCTGCTGGTGGGGCTTTCGCTGCTTTCCGCCTTTCTTTTTTACAAAAGCCGCACCTTGAACGTGATCAGTTTGGGGCATCAGATCGCCACCGGTTTGGGGGTCGCTGTATCGCGGCAGACGGTGATGCTTTTGGCGGCCGCTGTGGCGATGTCAAGTCTTTGCTGTGCCGTGGGTGGCGGCTTGAGCTTTGTCGGGCTGGTCTGCCCACATCTTGCGCGCCGCCTTGTAGGGCCGGATTTCCGCGTGCTGTTGGGCGCGACGCTGCTCACCGGCGCGCTATTGATGACGTTTTCCGATATTCTCTCGCGCACGTTGCTGGCGCCGAATGAGATTTCTATCGGCATTGTGGCAGCGGTGATCGGTGCGCCGTATTTTTTGTACCTGCTCGTGAAATCATAAGGGAGGAACGCTATGGAACAAACGATGGATGCCATTTTGTCCGGCATAGATATTTCCGTGGGCTATCAGCATACCACTATCATCCCGCCGCAGTGTGTGGAGATTCCGCGCGGCAAAATCACCTCGATCATCGGGCCGAATGGCTGCGGCAAATCCACCCTGCTCAAAGCCCTGTCGCGCATGATGCCGGTGCAAAGCGGCCAGATTGTGCTGGACGGGCAGATGATCGCCCAACTGCCGACGCTCGAAGTGGCACGCCGCATGGCTATTTTGCCACAGAGTCCGCAGGCCCCCGGCGGCCTCACGGTGGAAGAACTGGTTGCCTACGGGCGCTATCCGCACCAGAAAGGCTTCGGCCGCTTGCGGGAGGACGACCACCACGCCATTCGCTGGGCGCTGGAGATCACGCACATGGATGCCTTGGCGACGCGCGACATCGATGCGCTTTCCGGCGGCCAGCGGCAGCGCGCATGGATCGCCATGGCGCTAGCCCAGGATACGCCGCTGATTCTTCTAGATGAACCAACGACCTATCTGGATATGGCACATCAACTGGAAGTGCTGGAATTGTTGAAAACACTGAATACAGCATCGCAGAAAACCATTGCACTGGTGATTCACGATCTCAATCTGGCAGCGCGTTTCTCTGACTGGATGATCGCCATGCGCGATGGCGTCGTTCGCTACGAGGGCACAGCAGCACAGGTCATGACCAGGGAGGTATTAGCGGACGTGTTCATGCTGGATGCCTATGTGGTGCCGGACCCATGGACCGGACGGCCGACCTGTATTTCCTATAAAATGCTTGGAGCAGGGTCGTGAGGTTCTGACTGCGTGCAAAAAAAGCTGCCCCACAAACGCCCTGTCGTTTGTGGGGCAGCTTTTTATCATTCCTCGCGCAGGCGATCGACGACGGAATTTCGCTGCATGCGGTGCACGCTCGCCAGCGGGATCAGCACGCCAACTGCAGCGAAGACCGGCGCCGCCACGGCCAGCGGCCAGTAGGTTGGGCGGTAGCTGAACCAGAAGAAGAGTCCGCCCACCGCTTCGCCGGCAAACGGCGAGATCGCCAGCACCAGCACAGCAGCGAGCGCCACTGCGCCGAGGGTGTAAAGCAGCCCTTCGATGACGAGCATGCGCCGCAGCTGCTTGGCGGTCATGCCGATGGATTGCAGCATGGCGAGCTCTCTACGACGGCTGGTGATGCCGGTGAGGATGGCGTTGAACACATTGAGCACACCGATCACCGCAATGATCGCCGAAAGCGTCCCGCCGAGAAGGGCAAACATATTGCGGAAGCCGTTGAATTCGTCGATGTAGGTTTGTTTGCTCTGATAATCCAGCGCTGGATCGATATTTTCCGTGTAATCGCTGAGGAATTCTTCCATTCCTGCCGTCGCAGCATCGCTGGTGTCGAACGCGTAATACATGATATCGTCGTTGCCGCTGTCTGCGATAAAATTCTGCGCATTTATGACGATCTCTTCACTCTCCATCATGCGGTAGCCATAACTGAGCGATCCAGGCATGGTCACCAATGCTGCCACGGTGTATTCCACATCGTGGTATTTTTTTGCGCGCTCTTCGTAAGCCACTGTTTCCGGAATATCATCCGGTGATGCGTAGACCTCGCCGGTCTCACGCGCGACGTATTCCCATTCTTCGACAAAACGCAGCCACATCTTATCACCCACCTTGCGGCTGGTCGTGTCCGGGAGCGCCTTTCCATAATCGTCTGTTGGAACGACGACAGCGACCGCTTTTTTCGCAGGATCATAGACATCGGCAAGGTCGCCGTCAACAACCGTGAGATGATCGAGGCCGTAATCCTCCATGCCGTAGAGCATGGCCATCGATGCAAGATTTCCTTCTGGGTCCCGTGCACGCTCAGAAAGCATCGCATTCAGCGCATTTTCATCGTAGTACGGATTCATAATCTGGCGCAGCCAATTCTCCGGCTGAAAACTCTGCACCGATGCGCCGGCGCCATAGGTGCGCCCGCCAGACGTGACGCCGCCCTGCGCATTGATCGCCGCGATCACATCTTCCGACAGTGGCCAATCGGCGCCCAGCTCGCCATTTTGAAAATACCCAGCGTCCGCGATCTGGAAATCGCTCGCAAACGAGCGCGACACATAGCGATCCATGTCAAAACCATTCACGAACGTCACGACGAGTTGGAAGAGCACCACGGCCAGCGCCAGCGAGACGACCGTGATGATCGTCTTGCCGCGGCTGCGGCCGAGATTGGCCCAGGCCATGGAGAAGATGGAAACTTTTTTCTTCGTGCGCTTGCCCTTCGTGCGGCCAGAACTTTCTGTATAGCGCAGCGCTTCGATCGGTGAGACACGCCCAGCCATGCGTCCCGGACGCAGGCAGGAAATAAACACCGTCACCAGCGCAAAGAGCGCCGAACCGACAAAGATCCACGGACTTGTCGAGGTTACAGAGCTGACGCCATCGAGCTGGCTGATAACAACCGGAACCAGCGCTTTGCCAACGAGCCAGCCCAGCACCAGCCCAATCGGAATGCCCACGACAGAAAGCAAGAGCGCCTGCTGACGGATCATGCGACGAATTTGCCGCGGTGTCGTGCCAATGGTTTTCAAGAGGCCGTAGAACCGCACATCCCCAGCCACAGAGATCTGGAACACGTTGTAGATGATGAGGTAGCCCGTGAAAAGAATGAGCAGGAGCATGACGACGATAAAAATCGCCGTAGTTGGGTCGAAATTCTCCGCCAGATTTGCACCGGTATAGCCCCAATTGACGCCGTAGTCGATGTAGTTCGCAGCGGCCACATCCTCGCTTTGATAGCCGTTGTCCGCCAGGATCTGCTGCATATCTGCATCAATGTGCGCGCTGCCGCTCTCAAGCATCACATCCATGTTCCATGTGCCTGTCATGTTGTCGGTCACGCCGCCAACTTCTGCAAGCACTTCATCCACACGGCTGTTCGGAATGAACACTTCACTCGCCGGCATGGCCTCGTCCTTCTCCCACCAGCCGCAGAGGGTGAAAGTCTGTGTCGTTTGTTTTGCGCTGTTTGCGCCGACATCAAAAGTCAGCGTGATCTTTTTGCCCAACTCCGGCCCCACGCCGAGCAGCTCGAGCACCGATGTATCCATCGCTGCTTCGTCGGTTCCTTCCTCCGGCAGACGACCGGTTGTCGGCGTCGCAAAGCTGAACTTGGCATAATTTTCGTCCGCCGAGCGGATCTCCGTGATGCTCTTATTAAACGGTGGCTCCGATGGCGCGCCCAAAAATCGGCTCAAGCCTTGTTCAGCGATGAGCGGATCTTCTTTGAGCGCGTTGTACTGTTCCTCTGTCATACGCTTGAAACTGCCATGCGCGTAGCCGCCAACCTGGCGGAAATTCGCCTGCTGGAAACCTTCGTTGATCGACAGCGCGATCGTGAAAAGCGAAGTGAAGAGGAGCGCCGTCAGCGCGATGGCGCAGATCGCAACAATATTGCGCGTGCGATTTGCCGACAGGCTCTTCCACGAAAGATGGCGGATGATCTTGCGATTGCGTACTTTCATCCCGCTCACCCCCTCAGGCCGGCGTTACCCACAATGCGCCCGTCTTCGATGCGCACGATGCGGTCGGCCATCTGGGCGATCTCTTCGTTGTGGGTGATCATCACCGTTGTTTGTGAATAGCGCTGGCTCGTCACCTTGATCAGGCCGAGCACGTCCTGGCTGGTTTTGCTGTCGAGGTTGCCCGTCGGTTCGTCAGCCAGGATGATCGCCGGTTTCGCCGCCAGCGCACGCGCGATCGCCACGCGCTGCTGCTGACCGCCACTGAGCTGATTTGGCAAGCTCGAGAGCTTTTCGCCCAGGCCCAGCGCCTGCACCACGTCGTCGAGAAATGCTGTGTCCACACTGCGCCCGTCCAGCTGCAGCGGCAGCACGATGTTTTCGTACACGCTCAGCACCGGCACCAGATTGTACGCCTGGAAAACAAAACCGATCTTGCGGCGGCGGAAAATGGTCAGCGCTTCGTCGGAAAGATCGAAAAGCTTCTGTCCATCCACCGTCACGCTCCCCGATGTCGGCCGGTCCAGCCCGCCCAGCATATGCAAAAGCGTCGACTTGCCGCTGCCCGAGGTGCCCACGATCGCCACAAACTCTCCGCTTTCCACGCTCATGTTCACCCCGTCCAGCGCGCGCACCTCCGTCGCGCCGCTGCCGTAGTATTTGCAGAGATCCTTCGTTTCTAATATCGTCGTCATAGTAAAAACCTCCTTCGGTTGTCGGTCGTCTCTTTCTATGCTCCCATCTTACCACAGCACCGTGACCAGTCCGTGACCCGAAAGTGACAGTTTTGACAGATTCCATTTTTCTCGTTACATTTTCCCCATTCTCGTCAAATCTGGGTAGAATGTGACGAGAAATCCCTGCCGTATTTTCGGCAGGGAAACATTCAGTTGATGCTTTCTTCCTCTGGGCCTTTGCGCGCTTGCTTGAGGCGATAGAGGGATTGGTCGGCTTCGGCACGCAGGCGCACGAGCGCGACTTCTGTGAGGGGGTTGTCGTCGCCGAAGCTGGCGGCGGCCCATCCGTAGGAAACGCCGTCGGATGGCAGGCTGTGGTCCCAGCGCGTATTGAGCGCTTTGCTGAAACGGTCGAGCAGCGCTGGAATGCGGTCGATCTGCCGCCCTTCGATGAGCACTTCAAACTCGTCGCCGCCGGTGCGGTAGCAGTTGCCGGCACCTTCGAAAACCAGGCGGATCTGCTGCGCGCAGGTGCTGATGGCGGAATCTCCGGCCTGATGGCCGCACTGGTCGTTGATCTGTTTGAGATTGTCGACGTCAAAAACGATGATGGCGAGGGCTTCCGGCGGCTGCTCGAGCATGGCGCTCCAGTGCAGCTGGAAGGCGTTGCGGTTGTTCATGCCAGTCATGCTGTCTTCCATGGCGAGTCGGCGATAGCGCTCGGCGATGTCTTTCTGTCGCCAGAAACGACCGAAGACTGTGAGAGCATCCACTGCCATGAAAATAAACAGCAGTGAAAGTCCCAACGGGTACAGCGCAGAAGCGCTAGAAGTATTAAAACCTCGCAGATAAAAGAACACAAGAGAGACAAGCACGCACGCTGAGATCAGTAGCATGCCGAAAAATGTAAAGCGCAGATCGGATCCACGCCGCCAGGCTTTGTTACGCAGAAAAGTCCAGATCGCAGCGAGCATTGACAGGATAATCAGCGCGTGAATGCTGAAAAGAGTGGCGCCAATGGTCGCGATCCCGCTCAGGCAGATCAGCATAGAGAGCACAGCATTTGCGAGCGCAACCCAAATCAGTGCTGTGAGAATGCGCTGGCCTTCGCTGGCAACGAAGCGGATGTAGAGCAAAAACGGCACTGGCAACAGCAGAAAGGCTGCGTAATTGAGGAAATATGTCAGCGCAAGATTGCCGCCGAAAATATTCAGGATCTTTGCATCCAAAAGCACCCATAGACCGGACAACGCGACAAAAATTGCCAGCGCCAGCAGCTGCTGATGGGCGCCGCTGCGCCAGCGATAAAGCACTGCACCACAGATAAACAGCCCAAACGTGAGCAGGATGCAGATGGCGCAGAAAGTAATCACCAATGAATTTTGCTCGATCAGCGTATGTTGAATGGCGCTGGTGGTATCGAGATACGGCGCATCAAGCTGAAAAGAACCATTGCTGAAATAATGCGTCAGCTCGATGGTGATGGTCTCAGCACCGCGGCATTTCTCCATGGGAATGAAATGCCAGACGCTGGTCGGCACATGCTCTTCGCCCTCTGGCGATGTATAGACGAGGGTATCGTCGGCCCAGACACGAATGGCGGCGTAACTTGCGTGAAACGCGAGCACGTCGTCGCTGTCCTCCATTTCCGAGGTCAGCGCGTGGCGCAAAATGATACTTTCCTCCGGTGTACCCAAAGTAACAGGCAAGGTTCCGAGTGGCCGTGGCTCATCATCTTGCAGATAGGTCCAGCCATCGGCGAGTTGTTTCGCTGGTTCGCCGTGGAGGCCGTCGCTGTCTATAGCATAGAGCATGGCGCCCGCCAAAGCCAACACAAAAACAAGCGCCATTACAGCAAAGTACCCACCGAAACGCTTTGATGCAGAAATGCGCGTCCACAATTCTTTAAGTGATGCGATGACCATCACCTCCCCTCATCGTGGTCGTTGTGATTTGCCCACTTATTATACCATGATTTTTATGCTCTGTTCAATGACGAGCCGCACTTTCGTATATCCAACAAAAAAAGCCGCCCGACGAAAGGGGCGGCAAAAATCGTCACGCCTGCTCACGCTGCCAGCTGAGCGCGCTGATGGCGTAGACGGCGGCTGCGATCGGCAGCGCTTTGTCATTGAAGCGCACGCTTGGATTGTGCTGGTTGTAGGTTGGCGTGCCATCGTCGGTCTCGGCACCGATGAAAAACATCGCCGTTGGCACATGTGGTGCGAAAAAGGCGAAATCCTCAGAACCTGTGGTATGCACGCCGCCGTGAACAGCGAGCGCTGGCGCTGCCTGCTGAACAGATTCGGCCAGGCGCGCGTTGAACGCTGCGTCGCAAACGAGCGCTGGAATATCGCCGAGAATCTCAAATTCCACTTTGGTGCGATAAGCGACTGCGATATTTTCCACGACTTCGCCAATGCGGCGGATGAGCTGCACGCGCAGCTCGTTGTCGAAAACGCGCAGCGTTCCCTGCATGACGGCGGTCTCAGGAATAACGTTGAACGCGCTGCCTGCAGAAAGCTGGCCGATGGTGAGCGTCGCTTCCTGATCGGCAGGCACTTCGCGCGCGATCAGCTCCTGCAGCGCAAGGTAGATGTGCACGGCGGTATTGATCGGATCAATGCCGAGGGCTGGCATAGCGCCGTGGGTGCCTTTGCCAGTGAGGGTGATCTTGAATCCGTAGACGGCTGCGTTCGGCACATCGCCGTAAGCAACGAGGCCGACTGGCGCGATCGACGCAACATGCGTAGCGACGGCAGCGTCCACATGCGGCGATTCGAGCACGCCGTCTTTGATGCAGGCTTCTGCGCCGTTGAACGTTTCCTCGCCTGGCTGGAAGAGCAACTTCACGGTTCCACAGAGCTCGGATTCGTGCGCCTTGAGAAGCTTTGCCGCGCCGAGCAGCGAGGTCGTGTGCATATCGTGGCCACAGGCATGCATGCAGCCGTTCGTCGACGCAAAATCGACGCCGGAGGTTTCCGCAACAGGCAGCGCATCCATGTCAGCACGCAGAAGCAGGCACGGCTCCCCTTCGCCAAGCTGAGCGACAACGCCGTTGCCATTCACGATCGTGTGAAAGGGCACATCCATCTCGGCGAGACGCGTCTGCACAAAGGCGCTGGTCTTTGGCAGATCGAGGCTCAGCTCCGGCATCTGATGCAGAGCATGGCGCCAGGTTGTGAGCTCCTTCTGCATGGCGAGCGCTTCTTTGAAAATCTCTTGTTGATCCATGATCGTTCATTCCTTTCATATAAATAGCGCCGTTCACGAAAAACGAACGGCGATCAGATCAGTGTTGCGACGCGTAGAGCGCATCGAGCATTGCGAGATACGCCTCGTCCATGGTCTGCGCGAGCAGCGTTTCGAAATCGCCGCGCAGCTGGTAGACTGGCTTCGCGCTTTCGAGATGCATCGGCAGAATCGGCGAAACGGGGCCACGCGCAGCGGCTGCGCACCATTTTTTCAGGATTGTTGGCAGCGCGCCGTTGAGCACCGGCTGCCAGCGCCAGCAGATAGGTCTCGGCGCATTCCTGTTCGTCGTCGAAGCTGTGCAGCTCGCCGTTCGCGAGAAAGCCGTAAAGCGTCACGTCTTCGCCATAATAACCGGACTGCGCCATTTCTTCAGCGACCATGCCGACGTAAATATCGCGATGGATTTCGTTGGATTCGTTCATAAAAATTCCTCCTATATAACGACAAAGGCAGAGTCCCCACTCTGCCTTTGCCATAGATCACCTTTTTTTGAAAAGGAAAGGATATATGGAAGTTATGTGATCTCAGTCTTCGAGCATCTGATAAACAGGTGCGCCTTCGCAGTCAGCTGGCATTGGAACGCCGAGCAGTGCTGCGACAGTTGGAGCAACGTCGACCTGGCGGACGATGCGCTTCATGTTTTCTACGTGCTTAACGCCCTTGCCGCAAGCGACGAAGATTGGCGATACGCTGGTGCCATAGTAGCCACGATAGGTGGACAGGCCCTGGCCATGTTCGGTGACGAAATGTTCACGGTTCATGTAAACGATATCGCCGGTGTATGGGCCGTTGAGGCCGATGACTTCTGCATCCTTGTTATGGAATGCCATAGCGATGATGCGGTTGCCGTCAGCGTCACGATATCTGTAGAGATCGTCGATGATCTGTTCTTCGAGATCGTACTTGTCGGCTGGGTCAACGATGCCGTATTTGTCGCGGCCCTTGGTGTTGATCCAGATGTAAGAGGTACGAACTGCGAGGGCTTTGGTCTTGGAGAAATCGACTTCGGCGGTGTCGTTGCCGTTTTCGTCTTTCTTCATGACGGTGTAGCCGAGTTCACGCATGATGCCTGCGCTGACGCCGCCGGCGCTGCCGAGACGTGCTGGTGGCATGGTGTGGATCTGTTCACCGTGGTCGGAAGTCAGGATGATGGTCCAGCCTTCGTCGAGCAGATGCAGGTAGCTGCCGATGTATTCGTCAGCGACTTCGTAGGTCTTGTCGATCTGCTTCTGATATTCTTCTTCTGGAGCCATGCCTGGTTTCTGCAGTGCGAAGTTCCAGAACTGATGTGCGCTGTGGTCGATGAAATGATGATGGCTGAATACGACGTCGAGATCTTTTTCCTTGATCAGATAGTTGATCGCATGAGACTGCCACATAGCGTTGTGTTCCCAGCTTGGAGTCAGGATCTTCTGTGCGAATTCGAGGGTGGTGCCGCCCATCTGAGTGAATGGTGGTACATAACCGCAGTTTTCGATGACTTCTTTGTAGATGGATTTTGGAGACCAACGATCGTCGCAGTCAACTTTGAACGCGGTGCTCATCCACATACGAACCTTGCTGCCGTCTGGAGCGATCTCGAGGACCTTGTAAGAACGGGTCGCCATGGTCTTTTTGCCGTGGTCGAGGTTTTCATCGAGAACGTCGGTGACCATTTCTTCGCCAACGAGGGTGCAGAGAGGTTCTGCGTCCTTCTTGGAGCGATAAACTTCAACAGTGTCATAGATGCCGTCAGCATTTTTCAGGATCAGGCATGGACGACGCATCTGACCACCAGCGGTGTAGGTGATGAATTCACGCGCGCCTTCAGGCAGTTCTTTCGCCCACTTGGTTGGTTCAGATATGGTGCTTTTGATCTTGTCGAATGGAACCTTGGCGAGCTGTTCCATAGCAGCGCCGCCCTGTTTGTGGAAGTCGACGTTTTTGATGCGTTTCATTTTGTAGCGGTTGAGCAGAAGTTCTGCGCGGTTTGCCTTGGCATCGGTCTTGGACGCATCAAATTCTGCATATTTGTCTTCTTCTTCGTCGTCTTCGAGATCGAGTTCATCGATGACGCAGTCGGTAGCAGCGTCGCCGAGGTTTTTGGAACCGATGTGGTCGATGAATTCGTTTTCGGTGATCTCGGTGGAAGCTTCGACGTATTTTTCGATGTCGATGTTAGCGATGGAATAGTTTACGGAAGCTGGCTGGGTACCGTCGACAACCATGAGATTTTCGCTGTCGCTGCTTGGAGGCCAGGAGCTGCCAGGCCACTGCCATACAAGCGTCTTGAGGCCAGCGCGAGCGGTAACGTTCCAGAGCTGTTCAGCCTGGCAAAGACGGCTGTCGAGACCGTAGATGATGGTATCGAGGTTTTCAGGGTCCTGGTTCCAGAAGTCGGTCACACCGTGTACGCCAGGGTTGCAGCCGCAAGCGAGGGTGGTCCACTGAGCAGGGGTGATGGTTGGCATGGAGCCAAGAAGTTCGAGATTTTCACGGGCAGCGCCGTTTTCAACCATTTTTTTCAGATTAGGCATTTTGCCTGCGTCCATGAGACGTTTCGCAGTGTATGGTTCCATACCGTCGAGGCCGAGAACCATGACTTTTCTTCCAGTAGTCATTGAATGTTTCCTCCTTGATGAAGTGGTTGTTTATCAACTTGTTGGTTACATTTTATCAATTCCATTTATGCGCCGTTGTTGTGAGCGCAACAGATTCTCAAGACAAAGCGCACTTTTCTTCAATATATTATCCTTACACCGGGAACATCAGATTTGCCAGCGGTACGCCGATGGCGGCATAGGCGATCATCACAAGCACCACGCTCATGATACCGAGATAATACGCCCACTTTGGCGCGATCCATTCTGTGTTGGCGAAAACCAGCCCACTGCGAGAGCTGGCGCCGGCTGTAGCCAGCGCTGTTGAAAGGATGACAATACCGATGAACGTAATGGTAACTGGATTTGCGCCAATCATTGTGCCAAACTGCAGAGCGATCAGTGTGAAAACGGCAAGCAGCACGACATTATGAACAAACTGTGTGACAATCCCGTAGAGAACGATCAAAACGATGTAGAACAGCACCGGCGACAGCCCCTGAACGAGCGGTCCAAAGACAGCATGAATACCTGCGATGATGCCGGCGTTTTCATTTTCAAGCGCAGAGCCCATGACAGCATTGGCGACCATGAGAAATACGATCTGCCATGGCACAGCTTCCTGCGCAAGTTTGTCGATCTGGCAGAGTTTCTTTCCGTTCGTTCGGCCAACGCCGAGAAAGATCAGGAGAATGGCGCCCACACCGAGCACGCCCATCTGATCGAGGAACTTCGTCAGCGTCCATTCTGCTGGCAGCAAGCTTGGCAGATACATCATCACAAAGAACGCGATAAAAAACACAGCGCCAATTTTCTGCTCATGCGTCAGCACCACCTTCTGCTCCGGCACGCGATAATTTTTCAGCGGCAACAGGTCGAGGCGCATCATTTTCCCGATGAGCAGATGGCAGGCGATGATCACCATCGAGATCAGGAACATGTAGAGCGTGAACAGCGAGTAATTGATCGTGAAGCCATCGCCCATGAATGTGTCGAGCGCGTTCACGCCGATGAGGCTCCATGGCGAAAATGGCTTCGACAGCATGCCCAGTCCAGAAATAAACGTGATCGCAAAACACATATAGCTCGAGAATTTACCAGCGTGCTCAAATCCTGCCTCGTCGCAGATCTGATAAGTGACAGGCCAGAGCAGAAAAATCGCTGGGTAAATATCGATCATCAGCCCAAGCACATAGATCAGCACCATAAACGCCGTAACAAAAAGCCACGGATGCCCCTGCAGAAAACGAATGCGGATAAATTTCTGCGCAATGTAATTGTCAAGCCCCACCTTATTGGCGTACGCAATGAAGCTCGTCAAAACAATGATGACCACAACGATCTCGCTGGAAAAGCCCGCATAAAAGAACGTTTTCGCCGCTTCCCCGCTGGCAAGCGCGACAAGAATGATCGACATGAAGCTTGGATAGATGAGATCTAGGCAGATCCATCCAAACATCAGCCCGACAAAAATAAAGATGACCTTCATCCCAAAAGCAGTGACTGGTCCCACTGGTGGCAAAAACCAACCAGCGAACGACAGTATGAGCCAGATGGCGACACGGATCCAATAGCTCGTGCCGTCTTTTTTTGCAGCAGTTGATATTTTTCTCTCCTCCATAACAAAGAAAATCCTTTTCAGTGTTGTGGCCACTTCACTTTATAAATTTGATAAATGAATCATATCAAACATATTTTTAGGCCACTGTTGTCGTCACAACATTTTTTCTTTATAATGGTGATACTGACAAAATTCCTCATGCGATCAACAAAGGAGACCTATCTATGTCTGAAAAAGATTTTCTTCCCGTTGAATCCAGTCGACTCAGTGATTTTTTTCGGAGCTCAAGCACTTCATCCTGGCCAATTACAGCCGCACCTTCACCATCAAAAAAGGCGGCCAGATACCGCTCGCCGACAATCCAGACGAGCTGCTCTATCTCGCCACCGGAAAAGTCAAGGCCTATATGTTTGATGATGAGGGCCACGAGCGCCTGCTCTATATCTTCATCAAGGATACGCTCATTTTCCACTCCGTCAGCGAGCAATACTGCAAAAATCTCGTCACGCTCGAAAAAGCAACGCTCTATAGTATTCCGCTCACCGATGTTTTCGCTTTTCTGCAATCCGACGCAGCCTTTATCCGAAAATATTCTGCGCTTATCGCAGCGCGCTACGGCATTCTCCTGCAGCAAGTGCTGACCACCAACCGCCTCGGCGCAAAAAGCAAGGTCTATTCCTTCCTTATTTCTCTCGTCCATAAATATGGCACACTTCAGGAGGGCGGCAGCTATCTCGTCAGTAAATTTCCAACGCTCACCGATCTTGTCTCCCTCACCGATGTCCATCGCTCCAACGTCACCAGCTATATCAATTCTCTGGAGACACAGGGCATTATTCATCGCCAGAAAAAACAGCTCATCGTCAACGACCTCGAAGCCCTCGAAGCGTTGGCTGAAGAAGGCTGACAGAAAAAACACAGACCGCAAATCTGCGATCTGTGTTTTTTGTATGTGCATTTACACCAATCTCTCCCATTCCCAACGCATGAGACGGGCGATGTATTCCATTCTTGTCTGGCCGGTGAAGGTCCAGCCGTCAGCATCCTGGGTGAAAGCGGGGCGTTCTTCTGTGCGGATGTGGGTGAAATGGCATTTTTCCATGACGCGCTTGGACTGGGCGTTGATATCGTTGCAGCAACACCAAAGGGCGTCATAATGAAGCTCGGTAAAAGCGTAGGCGATGAGCGCCTGACAGGCTTCGGGAATGTAGCCTTTTCCCCAATGCGGCACGCCGAGCCAATAGCCGAGCTCTGCCTCGCGAAAAGCGAGCGGCAGATTGGCGGCATCGCCGGTTTGCAGGCCGACGCAGCCGATGGGTTCTCCGCTTTCGCGCAGGCAGACAGCGTAGGTTTCCGGCGCGGCGAAAACGGTACGGATGATCTCGCGGCTTTCTTCGACGCTCTGATGCGGATTCCAGCCGGCGATGGGGCCGACAGCGGGATCCTTGGCGTAACGATAAAGCGCGTCGGCATCAGATTCCTGCCAGGCGCGCAAGATCAGACGATCGGTGGTGATCATGAGCGGCTCCTTTCTCTGTCAAGCAGGCATTTCAATCCATATCCGAGAACGGCGGCGAGGATGAAGAGCGCAAAATACGCGGCGAGGTACGCGCCCAGTCCACACGCTGGCGCAAATTCACCTGCGCTGAGTGTCAGATGCGCGGGCAGATTCTGCCAGAAAAACGCAGCGGCGCCGCCTGCGCAGATGAGCGCGAGAAACGCTCGCCAAAAACGCGCTGGCAGGTGAAAACGCTGCGCAAGCATGGTCTGTGCAGACCGTCCGTGTTGTCCAAGATGCAGCGCGATGAAGAAAAATCCCCAGTAAGCGCAGACCTGGTGCGGTGTCTGACCAACGCCTTCCGGCAGCCCCAGCGGCAGAAAGGCGAACACATACTCCGAAAGCATCAGGCTTGAAACGATGAGCCCAAGTGTCACGAAGCAGACGAGCCCGCAGAGCACGCTGCCAAGAACGCGCGCCCCATTCCACCGACCGCGACGAAGGCTTGTAAACCAGCGACGATTGCGCACGAGATGCAATACAAAAAGCGCCAGCACTGCTGTGCCGATCCACTCATGAAGCGCCTTGCCAATGAGGGAATAGCTCATGCAGCAGATGAGCCCAATCGTCATGATAATATCCAAACGCCAGCGCTGAGTGATTGTGACCATAGCGCTCTCCCCTTCCGTAAAAATCTCTTTTCATCATACCACAGGCACTGCGCAAGCGCAAACAGAGACGCCGCCCGAAAACGGATGGCGTCTCTGCAGCATAATGGAGGATGATCGTTATTTGATCGTGACAGTATCAATAGGATTGGAGGCTGGCGCTGTTTTGGCGGCAGTTGGCACTGTGCTGCTCTTCTCAGCTTTGCTCGTATTTTCAGCTGCGTCTGTCGATTCTGAAGGGCTTGCTTCGCTCGCAGAAGCGCTGTCGTCGGCTTCAAGGATCGTGATGCGCTGGCCACCATCATTGCTGATCGCAACCATATCCCCAACAGCGAGGTTGTCTGCAGCTGCCGTCTGGGTCACACCATTGGACTGGCTTTCGACAACAACATCGTCCTGGAGAGCAACCGTTTCGCCTTCGCCAGTATCCGTGAGCGCTGCAGCATCAATATCCTTCACCTCAGTGACATCCTTGTCGGATTTGTAGAGATCCAGCGTCAGTTCCTTGCCGTTGATGTTAGTGATCTTGCCGATCATCAGCGCGCTGGCTGTTTCCTTGGACGAAGTGCTTTTCTCACTTTTGCTTTCCGACTTTGTTTCCTGCTTTGCGCTGGACGCCGTGTTTTGGGCCTTGCCGCTCGAGCTGCTGCAGCCTGCAAAGGCAAAAACTGCAACAAGCGCGATCATGAGCATTGCCACTATTTTTCTGGATGTTTTCATTTGTAAATACCTTCTTTCATAATCTCACATAAGATCGCCGGCCGGTTTCCCGATCGACGCGTGTAGTATAGCCCCGCGCCCTAAAGATCGCCTTAAGAAAACGCCCTTTTACCGCATCACCACAGATTCTCCATGATCTTCACAAAATATATCCGTAAAATGGGCTCGGGCGCAGTCCGCCATTTTGGACTGCGCCCGAGTGGGTTTTATATATGGATGCTGGAGGGTCATTGTCGCCGCGCCTCCTGCAGGCTCATCCGCAGCATTCGCCGCAGCGTCAGGAGTGCACGATGACCGAAATATCAACAGCAACTTAGCAAAGGAAACGGGGCAATGGCCTCGTTTATATATGAACGCCCGCAGACGGAGATTTTAGACTGTCGCTTCGACACATCTCAGGGAGGACAGCATCCCTTCGTAAGGCGACAACTTACTGTCTTTATTATAGCAAAGGCCCTTTAACAAGTACTGACGATCCTGTCCAGATCCTCTTGGGAAAATGTCAGGACCGCCACCATCCAGTCTTCACATTTTCTTAAGCCACAATTCAGCGCTTCTCCACAACAACCATCTATAATGAGAGACATTCTATAAAAGGAGATTTTTTCTCATGCGTCTCTTACTCGCCACCAGCGACCACCAGCTGCACACCACACTCGCCCATCTTCTTCATCGAGCCAATTATCTTTTCGACAGCGTCACCACCGCCGCCGACACCCTCGCCTACGCCGAAACCGGCGAATACGACGGACTCCTCCTCGACAACACCCTGGCAGAGGATGACAGCCTCGCCATCATCGCGCAGCTGCGCCAGGAACACATCGCCACCCCTGCCCTACTGTTCGCCGAAAGCAGCCGCCCAGCCATCATCACAGCTCTGGACGCCGGAGCCGACAACTGTCTCACAAAGCCCTTCACAAACGCCGAACTTCTCGCCCACCTGCGCGCCATTTTGCGCCGTCGCCCCACCTACACCCCCGACCTCCTTTCCGCTTACGGACTGACCCTTGACCGCACCGCCTGCACCTTGCACCACGCCGATCGCTCCTGCCGACTCAGCGGAAAAGAATATCAGATCCTTGAAATGCTTCTCACCACCCCCGGCGTCATCCTGCCCACAGATAAACTCATCGCCCACATCTGGGGCTGGGACGGCAACATCAGCATGAACACCCTCTGGGTCCACATCTCCAACCTCCGCAAAAAGCTCTCCCAACTCCAAGCCCCAGCCACCATCCGCTTCATCCATAGCGCCGGCTATGTGCTGCAGGAGGCCACGCAACCAAGGCAAAGCTCCAACCAATAACAGCCGCAGTTTCTTTCTCGCAGGATAGCAAGGGAAAGCCAATTGTCTGCCAGCAACATCACTTCGCAAAGTTTGTGCTCTCAATGGCACAAACTTTCTTTTTTTTTAAGTTTGTGCTACAATATGCATAAAGGAGGTGTAGCCAATGACAAATCCCCGTCCGCTCAAAAACCGCCCCATCTATCTCAACAAACTCATCGCCTTTCAAGACACCGAGCCCGTCAAAGTCATCACCGGCATCCGCCGCTGTGGTAAATCCAGCCTGCTCAAGCTCATGATCCAGCATCTGAAGACCACAGGCATTCCGGACGATCAAATCATCACCATGAACTTCGAATCCTTCGCCTTCAAAGACATGGGCGCAGACGATATCTATCACTACGTCAGCGCCCGCGCCCTATCCAGCAAACGCATGTACCTTTTCTTTGACGAGCTGCAGCGTGTACCCGCCTGGGAAGAAGCGATCAACGCCTTCCGCGTCGATCTTGACTGCGACATCTATGTCACAGGCTCAAACGCCTTCCTGCTCTCGTCTGAATACGCCACCATTCTCTCTGGCCGTTGTGTAGAGATCAAAATGCTGCCACTTTCTTTCCGCGAATTTCTGGATTTTCATAACTTTTCCCTCCAGCAAACGCCAAGCGCCTTCGGCGGCACACACACCGAAATCGTCGATATAAGCGGCCAGCACTACACCTTACGCGAAGCCTTCGACGCCTACATGCGCTACGGTGGCATGCCCGGCATCGCCGATGTGGGTCTGGACCAGGACAAAGCCCTAACGCTCCTCGACGGCATCTATTCCACCGTCATCGTCCGCGATATCCTCGAGCGCGAAAAACGTCGTGGCCAACGTCAGCTCACCGATCCCATCCTGTTGCGCAAAATTATCCTTTTCCTCGCCGATAATATCGGTAGCACCGTCTCCCTCTCCTCCGTCGGCAACACGCTCGTCAACGAAGGCCTGCTCGAAGAAATTCCGCGCAAAGGCGCCCCAAGCACCCACACTGTGCAGGCTTATGTAAACGCGCTGCTCGAAAGCTATTTTTTCTATGAAATCAAACGCTTCGACATCAAAGGCAAAAAATTTCTCCGCACCCTTGGCAAGTATTACATCGTCGACATCGGCCTGCGCAACTACCTCCTCGGCTTCCGCAACCGTGACAGCGGTCACGCCATCGAAAACATCGTCTACTTCGAACTCCTGCGCCGCGGTTACGACGTCGCCATAGGCAAACTCGGCGACCAGGAAATTGATTTCATCGCCACCAAAGCCGACGAAAAATGCTATATCCAAGTCACCGAATCCATGCAAAGCGACACCACCCGCCAACGCGAACTCGCGCCTCTGCAAAAGATCCGCGATAACCACGAAAAACTCGTTCTCTCCCTCGAACCAGGACTGGACGACAACTACGACGGCATTCGCTCGTTGAATCTGGTAGAGTGGTTGTTGGAGGGATAAATATAGAAAAAGACACTGGAAAGTCCCTCAGGAAAATTCCAGTGTCTTTTGTTATTGCAGGTAAAATACGTTAGTCTTCGAGAATCTGATATACTGGTGCCCCTTCACATTGTGCAGGCATACGAACACCAAGAAGGGCTGCTGCCGTTGGCGTAACATCCATTTCACGGATTACACGATTTGTATACCCCTGCTTAATTCCAGGGCCAGCTGCGATAAAGATAGGAGATACGCTAGTAAAATTCTCTCCCTTAAAGGTTGGGAAAGAATCCCCATGACCACGGTTAAATCCTTCATTGATCCAATAAATTATATCTCCACATTCAGGCCCACTCATACCAACGAGTGCGGCATCCTTGTTGCGCATAGCCATGTATACAATGCGTTTACCCGTCTTTGGATCACGATAGTTATACAAATTACTGATAATCTGTTCTTCAAGATCATACTTATCTGCAGGATCAACAATACCAGTTTCATATTTACCTTTAAGGTTAATATAAATATGATTACCACGTGGAGCCAAAGCTCTGGTTTTGCTCCAATCAATCTCAATCTTTTCGTGATCAGTTTCTTCTGGATTCTTCAGAACCGTATATCCCAAATCACACAGAACAGACAGGTTAACACCAAATGGATCGCCTAAGCAAGGTGGTTCATCTTCACGGTTAGTCATAAACCCATGGTCTGAGAAGAGGAAAATAGTCCAGCCTTCATCTAATAGATGCATGAATTGGCCTACATAATCATCAGTATCCGTATACGTTTTCTCCTGGAATGCGATATATTCTTCCGGATTAATGTCCGTATTGCGTTCTCTAGCCTTGCTCCAATGCCAGAAATGGTGGCCCATCGTATTAACGTTGTGAATATGCGAGAATACTACTTGATATCCCCCTTTCTCCATCAGGTAATTCAGACAATTTGCCTGCCAATCCATAAATTCCTTCGTAGTAGGAATAATGACTTTTTCTACGATATCAGGATACTGCCCCCCCCCCCCGTAAACGCATGGCAGTTAATGTAGCCAAATCGATCTACAACTTCTTTATACAAAGATGTTGGCTTGAAATGAGAATCATCATTAATGTCAAGCATATGACCAACATAAATGCGAACGAAAGATCCATCTTCCTCAAGATCCAACAGTGCCCAAAAAGCAGCACCATACTTATGGCCCTTTTCCGTCTCAAAGTCATCTACGATATTATACTTCAGATAATCTTCTGGAGTCATCTCGACCATAGGTTCCGTGCTTTTTTTATTTCTGTAAACGCGAACGACACCATATTTTCCTTCTTCGTTCTTCAGGATCAGACCATAACGACGTTCCAATCCTTTATTTGCTCCTAAAGTAAATTCAACAGCATCTTCAGGAACGTCAATTGCCCAACCATGTGGTTTTCCTATTGGGCTGTTATACATATCAATCTGCATTTCTTCGAAAGAACCTTCACCATCATAGAAGGATAATTCATAATTTACCATATTATGACCAGAGAGATTCTTTTCATTCATGCTTAACTTACTATTATCAATTTCTTCAACATCATTAATAACGCAACCCGCACCATTATCAACAGCTACTTTTGCTTTAAATTTAAAATCTTTAATGTCTTTCGACGCAGTAATAATCTTTTCTTGTTCGATATTGCACACACCCATATTGATAACTGCTGGAGTAGTACCATCTACTACATGAAGATTATCGCTGTCGAGAGTTGGAGGCCACGAAGCGCTTGGCCAATGCCAGACAAGAGTCTTCAGCCCTTCTTTTGCTGTAGTTTCCCATAAAGTTTCAGCTTTGCACAGATCCGAACTGAAAGCATAAACCAATTCATCCAGTTTTTCTGTACTCTGACTCCAATAGCATGTAATCCCATGAACATTAGGACTTGCACCTGTTGCTAAAGTAGTCCACATTGGCGGAGTAATGGTTGGTACCCCGCCTAACATATGTAGGTCTTTCCTGCAAGCACCACGTTCAATCAGCTTTTTAACATTAAGCATTTTTCCTTCATCAACTAAATGACGGGTAAGATCTGGATCCATCCCATCAATACCAAGAAAGAATATTTTTTCAGTTTTTGCATCTTTCATTACTATTCGCTCCTTTACTAGCAATTTAGCTCATATTCAACTTCCTTGGCTTTATATTATCAATCTTTTTTACTTATGGGAATAATTTTATATTTTGGGATTGGCTTATCGTGTAAATTTTTTCTTGACGCAATTTTGAATTAACCTTATCCTATTATTGAGCTATAAAACGTATTTTAAGGAGCGATCATCATGCGAACAGAACAAATTTTATATCTTGATGCCATTTATCGCTGTTCCTCGCTACACAAAGCTAGTGAAACTCTCCATATTTCTACCCAAGCTCTCAGCCTATCCATCCGCACTCTGGAGAAGGAAATGGATTTTCCATTCTTGAACGAAGTCGTACAGGTGTCAGTTTAACAGACAAGGGACAAAAACTACTGAAGGTCGGAATCCAATTTCTACATCAAATCGAATATATTCAAGAAAAGCAAACCAAAAAGTTCGACTCCACTTTAACTGGTATTTTGGATATTATGGCAACAAGCGGCGTCATTGAAACTTTCTTTCCACCATTAACAAGTCAATTGCTTTCTGATTATCCAAAATTCCGATTAAAACTTATCTCATGTGATTTCGATGAAATGATTTCAAACTGGGAGGCCTATACAGACACTGAACTCGGCTTTATCTTCCAACCCTCTGTAGATGGACGATCTTTAACCCCCTACGATGCTACACGCTTTGCCTTTCATCCTCTTTTTTCCGGCGTCTACAAGTGTATCATTCCAGATAATTTTCCAATTGCGCACTATAAAACCATATCGCTAAATACTATGGCCAAATATCCTCTTGTCTTTTTCTCTCCAATGAGTAGTATATTATTAAATTTATTCTCCAACACTTCTTCGCAGGAAGTAGTCTTTGCAGATAGTTTTGCGATTTATAAACAACTGCTGAAAGATGGAAAAGGTTTGAGTATCACTTTTATTCCGGATGATTCAGATACACCAACGACATTTTGCCTAATTTAAAAATTGTTCCTTTTAAGAAACACATTGACAATAATCTTGGCATTTTATACAGCAAGGATGCGGTTTTGTCTCCAAAAGCATCTGCATTCATCGAATACTTAACGGATTATATCCAAAAAACACCACCTTCCAATCTATTGATAAGTTAAGACCATTGTCAGAAATCAGGTTCAAGCTACAATACAAAGAAAGAGTTGTCCCGTGAAACAAATTCTCACGTGACAACTCTTCCTTTGTATATTATATTATTTACCTATCCTTTAAACGAGACCTACAAGTAGCCAATACGGAACCATTATTATAACAAAGAATCCCGCAAATGTAAGTGTTTTCAAAGCATGATATTTTATGAATTGCCCCATTGTCATGGCGCCCATTGCGAAAAATACCAAGAACGTTAGATATTCATAAGGCATGAACACCATATCAGTAGCATGATTGAATGCAAAGAGCAGTGCGCGAGGATCTACGCCACACTGTGTACCGATCAAATACAACATACCACTGAATCCTGCCATCATTGCTACAGGCGTCATAGCAAAATTTGCTATAACACCGAAGATTAAGACAGCAATCAACAAAGGAATTACACCCAAACCAGACAGTAGTGGAGTGGCAACACTGGAGATATAGTCAACAATACCGACAGCTGTAAAAACAGATCCTATCGTCATGCAAGACCCAGTAAACATTACAGTACTCCATGGCACATCTTCAATCGCTTTAGAATTTCCAACTTCAATCCCAGGCAAGCAAAGAATAAATGGTACAAAAATGAAACCATACATTGCATCCCAGCCATGAATTGGATTGGTCATGATAAAAATAAGAAGGCATGCAATACCAAGAATACCAATCTTCTCCTTTTTACTAATCGGACCTAACTCCGCCAATTTCTCTTCAAAATATTCTTTACTATTTCCACCAAGAGTGGAATTTTTTGTTTTCCCAATAAAAGTCATAAACCAGCAAAAGAACAAACAGAAAATAATTACAGGCCAGTTGTACGCAAACAATTCATAAAAGGTCATTGTAAAACTTGGCTCTATTGTCTGTATTGTCGACTGCATAGGACCCATTGTGATTGGATAGTATAAAAACATTCGCGTTGTCGAGGCACCGACCATCCCCGCCATCATAATGATTGCGCCCTCTTTAGTCTTAATCATTTTCATGGCAGCAACAAAGCTAAAACATAAAACTGCTCCGATTACAAAACCAGCTCCAAAAGTAACAATAGACATTGCGAAGGTCGCAAAAAAGATTGCATAAACCGATTTATTAAAAGAGCCCCCACACTTTGCAGCAACCCAATAAGCGATACGCTGCAATAGTCCACAAGCGCTTAACACATTTGCCAAGAGAAGGCATCCAACACATCCATACATTGTCGGCCCTATCCAAGCCCCAAACGCGACGGCAGGCTCACAAACGTGAAATAATACCAATAACGCCGGCCACATAATGGATGGAATCGTCAAGTTGCTCAAGTCAAAAGCCGACCACAAAAGCATCCATACTGTAAGCGCGATCGCCATTTTCATTTCATAAGTGAATACTCCCTGAGGTGGAATTAGTGCTATCGCGATAGGGATTAAAAAGGTGACTGCATACTTTTTCAGCAATGTTTTATTATTTGCTATTGCTTCTACTGACATTGTTATTTCCTCCTTTACAATTAAATCTTCTTAGACCAATCCCAGCACTTTCCTAAAAAGGATTTGTTACTGTATAGCCAAAAATCACTCCCAAATCCTATAGCTTGTATTTTCACTATTTTCTTTTAATCTCTCCAATTTTATAGTCTGCCTTTTTATCATCCCCTCCTGTATTCACTCATTAATGCTCTTTGGATAAATGATATCTTACCTCTTTTCCTTCGAAAATTATTTGATGCTTTTTCAAAAATCGATCCTACCTGCCGCTCTCTTCGAACTAATAATATAAATAAATTGTGCTTATGTGAATAATTTTTGTTTTTGCGAAAATGGCCTCGTATAAAGATATTCTTGATACAACAACCTAATGACATCAATAATACCCCAAAACACTCTCCATAAAATCTATGTAAGCCCCATATTTTTCATACAATAGTATCCTTTTTTCTTTTACTATAGTAAAATAGCTACTGTAGTCTTCATGAATATTCTCCTAGTATAGTTAGCTCTTTTTTCAACTTCCTTTTCAAAAAATGCTATAAAAAATTTTCGCCAGTCCGTAATTCCACCAGTAGAATATCTAAAAACTAATTTTCATCAAAACATGGAGGTACATATCATGAAAACACTGTTCGACGAAACTATTATGGGCGGTCTTCATCTAAAAAATAGGCTCGTGCGCTCTGCAACAGGCGATCGTTTAGCGACACCAGAAGGTCATCTTACAAAAAAATTATTTGATACCTACGAAGGACTCGCAAAAGGCGGTACCGCATTGATTTTTCTTGCCTTTACAGATGTAGCCACTCCAGACCCTTTCGCTAAGCAAATGATGCGCATAACAGATGATTCTTTCATCCCGGAATATA
>OLPU01000096.1_pt1 | contig 77709 bp, 69 predicted proteins | sample 1673111 | NCBI WGS metagenome assembly OLPU01 (sample SAMEA3136755, study PRJEB25190) | human gut metagenome | reverse complement strand
GTGAACCAGTACTTGATCTCCTGGCCAAACTCGTGGAAGGCGACGTCGGCGTAATGTGCGTAAGCCTCGACAACCTCACGGCTCTCCCAGCCGCCACGGTTAAAAAGGTAGGTGGGCATGTCAAAGGGGTACAAGTTGACAAACGGCTCCAGGCCGGCTTCGCGAGAGGCGCGGAACAACTCGTGATACCACGCGGCACTTTCCTCGTTGAGGTTGCCGTCGGCATCGAGCAGACGGCTCCACTGGATGGAAGTGCGATAGGTATCCAGGCCCAAGTCCTTCAAAATGCGAAGGTCTTCCTGGTACTTGGCCATAAAGTCATTGCCGGCGTAAGAGCCAACGCAGTTGTAGAACGAGCCCAGATCCTGGATGGACCAGGTGTCCCACAGGTTCTCGAGCTTGCCGCCCTGGTTCCACTGACCCTCAGTCTGCGGGCCGGACATAGCAGCGCCAAAGAAGAAGTCGTTGGGCAGCTGATACTGTGCCATCAAAGTCCTCGCTTTCGTGTTCTAGAGCTTCCGGTTGGAGACGGGTTTGCTTTGGCAGGTTATCCGGCGCGGGCGCGCACCGGTCATACCGATATCCAACCCGCCAAAACAAAACCGTCCCCAAACGGTCGATCCTGTTGTGCGGAAGGATTCCGTTCGTTGCTTAAACTATAGCGCTCTAATTTTAAAAGTAAAGCGTCTTTTTCTTTTTTCTTTCTCATATCCAACACCTACCCATTCTTTGATGTCATCTTTAACTGAATAAATGAAATAATAAATGCAACAATTAATACAATGATCGCAGCTGCACAAACGAGCCCTATATTTGATCCCGCTGATCGTGTAGCACGATAAATATAGGTTCCGATAATCTCAGTGCTTCCACCTGGACCTCCGTCTGTCATCAAATAAACACGTTCCATTTCTCTAAATCCACCAAGAAGCATGGAAAGAATGATTGTTTTGTGTGTATTTTTCAAAACTGGGAAAATAATAAGTAATAACTGGTCTTTCATACCTGCACCATCAATTGTAGCTGCTTCCAAAATGCTTCTGCTGATTGTTGTTAAATCAGCAGTATAATACATAATCGGAATACCTATCATAAAGATAGATACAGAGCATACAGCTCCCATTGCAAGTTTTGGATCTGCAAGCCATCTCTGTGCAAGTGCGCCAAGTCCAACTCCTCTTAAAATCTGATTCACAATACCATTCTTATACTCGAGCATTGATCCAAAAACTGTTGCCATCAAAGCAATCGGAAGCATTGAAGGAATGAAAAACAATGCATGGAAAAACCTTTTTCCTTTAATTTTAAAATTCAGTATGATTGATATAATAAATCCAAAAGTTAAACCACAAAAAATGTTAGCCGTTGATAAAATAAAAGTATTTAAAAGTGATTTCCAAAAACTTTTATCTTTGAATATTGTTTGATAATTCGCTAAGCCGACAAATTCGGATCTGCGAAATGTTATCGTTACATCTCTAAAACTATTTGAAATTAGAAAATAAAAACTATATCCTAATAATCCTATGAAAATAACAATCAACGGAAGAAGAAATAAAAATCCCGCCTTGTTATTTCTTTTCGTCATCTTCAATTTTGTTTTTTTACTTGTCATGTTTATATCCTCAATTCCTGTAGAAAAAGGGACCATCAACTGCTTTACTTGTTTTTCATACCAGTCATGCAGCTGAAAGTCCCCTTTTTATATTAGCATCAGATCCTCAATTGTCTCACTGATTAATATTTTCCACTTGTCCATTCTTTCTGAAGATCTTTCAATGCACTCTCTGTAGTTGCAGATCCGTTAAGTACACTCTGTACTGCAGCACCTTCGATATCAGAATATCCTGAAACATTGTTTCTGTCAGCTGTAGCTGTATTAATCAGATCAACAACTGTATCCCATCCAGCCTTGGATTCATCTGTATCAAATAAAGAAGCATCTACTGTAAAATCCTTTTTAGCGGAAGTTCCTGTAAGCTGTTTTCCAAAGATGTCAGCTCCATCTCCTAATGTAAGATAAGCAACAAACTTAGCTGCAGCTTCTTTCTTCTCTGAATAATCAACTACACCGATTCCGGAGTCGATATAGGAACGTACTGTAAGCTGTCCATTATCCTCTGCTGTCGGAAGAGCCATTGCTCCAACATTTTCAAGTTCGATTCCATTTGCTTCTCTTAATGTCTTAGATAATAATGGTGCTTCCCAAGAACCCATATAGTAAACAAGAGCATCACCATTTGTAAATTCCTCTGTTGCACTTGCATAATCCAGGTCAAGAACATCTGCTGAGAAGATTCCTTCATCAAAATATTTCTTTAATCCGTTGATTGCCTGTTTAAATTCTTCACTATCTACAGGTGCACCTTCATATCTCCACTTATTATAATAATCACCCTGCTGGCCAAGAACTGTCAGCATCATCTCATCTACAACCCAAGAGTCTTTTCCGGCAAATACACTTACATATTTGTCAGGATATTTAGCTTTAAATGCTTCTGCAACTGCTTTGTACTCTTCAAATGTCTTTGGTACTTCTGCTCCGATATCTTTTAATAAAGCTGCATTATAAAAACCTACCATTGAACCAGAATTTGTAAGCACAAGCATCTTTGTATCGCCACTTGTCAGCTGATTTCCCTGCTCAAGACATTTTTCTGAATAAGCATCTTTCCAATCTGCACCAGCAACATCTGGCATTAATTCATCCAGATTTGCCAGATAATCCTGAACTTCTTCTGCAAATGCTGATGGCTGAACTCCAATAACATCAATATCTTCCTCTGTACTTAATGCAAGCGGGACTTTCTCCTGGAAAGCTTTGCTTTCCATTACTGTCATATTTATCTTAATATTCGGATTCTCTTTTTCAAACGCATCAACTGTTTCTTGAATCTGATCTTTACTTGGGAACCATGTCCAATAATTTAATGTGATCTGCTCACTATCTGAACCACTTTCTTTCTTCTCTCCTGTAGATCCACATCCTGCAAGCATACCAACTGTCATTGCTGTAGCTAACGTCATAGCTAATACTTTTTTTGCTTTCATAAACATCCTCCTGTTATTAAATTGTTTCTGTTTTTTCAAAGTGAACCGGTTCATTTTTTTGTTAAATAACAACTGCTAAGTTAATAATATATTTATATATTTGTTTTGTCAATCGTTTTTTGTTTATTTTGTCGTGTTATACAATTTTTCTTTCTTTTTTTAGTGCAATTTGCACATTTTTAACCGTGAAGAATTCTTATAGTAATAACTTTACAATAATAAGAATCCTTCACAGTTTTTTTAATTCTTACTTTCCATATACCTGTACTTCTGCTAAGCTCAAATAGTTTTCCCCATCTAGCTGAATTTTTATATATCTCCCTTTTCCTGTCACTGAAATGCTTACATTAGGATTAGGCATATCTATCTGATGATTGCTCCAAACCTCATTTCCGTCTTCATCAAGTAAATATATTGTATAATTACTCAATCGTTCAGAACACGCATCTGTTCTATTATAAATGTGAATGTTAGTAATATCATACATTGTACCTAAATCAACTTGCCACCACGGTTGTTCTTGATATGATGTATGCGTTACTGAATTTTGGCTAAACTCTCCACTTATATTTCCATCAACTGCTCTTTCAGAGTTTCCCCCATATTCTGTTGAACTTTGACTTGTCCCTTTTCCTAATGCTAGATTTTTAAGTTTTCCATGAACAATCACTTCAGCAAGACTTAAATTGTTTGTATTATTAAGTTCAATTTTCACATAACGACCTAATGTCCAATCTGCCTCTACTTTAACCATTGGATCTGGCATTGATGTTTGGTGATTAGACCATACTATTTGTTCTTTAGAATCAAGTATCTGAATATTAAAATCACTTAACCGATTGCTACAAAAATCTGTCCTGTTATATACTTGAATATCATTTATTTCATACAATCCACCAAGATCAACCATCCACCATGCATTTTTCTCTTCATCTGTATGAGTAACAGATCCCTGACCATAATCTCCATTTGTATTTCCGTCCACTGCACGTTCAGATCCTGCTCCATACACTGTACTGCTTTGAGATGTAGACTTGTTTAATGCAACATTTTCCATTTCAAATTCATCAGGCTCTGGTAATGGCATTGGTCCTTCTCCTGTTGCATTTATCATAATATCTACCGCCCCATTATGATTGATAGTCATTGTATATATATGTTGTTCTGCATCCCACAAATCTGTATACTCATAATGACCTTCATCACCTGTAATTGTAATAACTGGTTTTTCGCTTCCAGTATGTCCTTTCAATGTAAGAACCGTTGTTCTTAATTCGCTATCTTGCGGATTCAATGCATAACTCTCACTCACCCAATTTGCGATATTGACTTCTCCTGCCCCCCAACTAGTTGACCAGTCACCACTTCTTGCCCATAATTCGGTTTTATCCACTCGATAATTATTTAGTATAACATGCACCCTATCTTCTCTTTCCTCTACAATAGCATATGTATGCGCTGTTATATCTAAATCTAATTCTTGACAAGTGTTTTTATACATCGGTAAATTAGCTTGCTGATTTTCATTTACATTAGCATTGCTATTATATACAAACCATCTGTCGTCTACTCTTTGAGCAAATGCATTTCCATTATACATTTTTGCGTATTTTGAATTAAAATACGAGACTTTTTCTGCCAACTGAGGCGAATTCTTGGTAAGGATATTTATATTTGGAAATTTCTCTGTAATCTCCGCTTCTGTAATCTGTGCTGGTATCACCGGAATAATCCCATATCTTCCAGTATCATATAATGGCATTGTTTCGTCATCTGAAGAGAGATCTGTATAAAAACCTTGCATCTGACTAATTCCACCATCAATTCCCCAAAACATAACTTTTGTTGAATCCAAAACTTGTTGTTTATTTGGCGCCGGATTATTTATCGTATATCTAAAAAATTGTAAGATTGACTTGGTAAATGCTGGTGTTGCTGTGTCATTTGACGCAAATGTATATGCCGGACATTCAAAATTATATACTGTTCCCCCATTAGCATATATATTCATCATTTCCATCCCAAGCATTGCCTCTGGCTCTGATGCATAAGAACGAAGATCTCTTCCTCCTGCTGGTTCAAAAACTTTTGTATAATTCTTCTCCCACCATTTCCATGTGTCCATTGCACCACCCCAATTTCCACATAAATCTGAAAGCCAAAATCCACTGACAATACTATCTGTTCCCGCATCATCACTGATAGGTGTATTTTTAAAAGTCAAAATAACATTTTCTTTATGTTTTTTACAAGTTGTATAAAACTTTTTATTCGACATGATTTTTTCCCAACAATTTTTCATATGATCATGCCAGATAAAATATGCACCTTTTTTTGCACACACTTCAATATATTCTGCACTATGTGTTGGAAGATCATCATTATAAATCCAATAATTCTCTATATTCATTACACCTTTCAACACAGAATATTTATCAAACTGTTCCTCAAGCCAACTTACTGGCACCGTATTTCTTTCCCCAGCTGACATAATCACCAACATTACTGGTATATTGTTTTTCTGTGCTTCATCCAACATCTTAATATACCATGCTCTCAGTTCTGGTGTATCTCTAGGAATACAACTTGTAGGTTTACATACCTTTCCTGGATGTAATTCAATAACTGAATATGGTTTCACGTCATCTGGAATTTGATTCCAAACACCAGTTAATGAATTTCCATACCATAATGTTTCATTTGGATCCCCATATACAGAAGAAATCAATAGGGGATGCTCATTGTCTACTCTCATTCGCATTTGTTGAGTTCCTTCTGCTTTTGCTGATATTGTTATTCCAAAAATGCATATCAACATCATCATTAAAAACGCACTAATAACATTTATCTTTCTTGTCATAAATGCCTCCTTTCTAAAAAGTGAACCGGTTCATTTATTTCAAATATAACAAATAAAACTTTCCGCGTCAATATTTTTTATATTTTCAATATTTTTCACAGTATATTTCCTTATTTTTTATGCATTTTCACTATTTTTCTATCATACTTGCTGATTTACTGCATAATCTTTATTTGTAATTAATCTTATGCGTAACATGATTATTTTGACCACCTTTGTATTTTTACAGTTCTTGAGGAACGTTTCCCCCGCTTTCGTTGACCAAAATAGAATTTCTGCTAATCAAGTCACTGAACCGCTTCCAAATCCTCCCCTATCACTTTTTTCGGTACGTTAGGAAAAGGAATCGTAAGTTTACTTCAAGAATTTATTGCAGGGGCAGATTCTTTCGGACAATTAAGCAATGGAATCTCAAACAGTATCATTTCCGGGATTATGTACTGGCTGATTGCAGCCATTGTTATGGGAATTTTATTCATCATAATGGGATTGCTGATAATCAGGATTGCTTATCAGGTGGGAAAAATTTACCGGAAATATTGCTGGGATATCATCAGTACTATGGTGGCACTAATGAGTACAGCTATTGTAATCTACTTTGGTGAGTGGATAAAATCTGTTATTCCGATAAACCTTATTGTACTATTACTTCTTGTGCATGTGGTCTATATCGGAATCCGATGTTATGTGAAAGATTGGCGTGAAGAACGAGGATATTATTAAGAAAAACACAGGGAGATGTCTTTATCTTCCTGTGTTAAAAATGAAGCATTGATTATTTTTATATGAGAGGGATTATCGGACAGGTCTATATCGTGTTACAAAGTGTTGTAAAGCCTGCAATTTCGTGATTCTTAAAATTGACCGTTTTATAGGATAGTATAAGAGTTTGTTAGAGAATCTTAAAAATAAACATTAAAATTATATTAATCACCACTATTATAGAATACTATAAAAAATAATTCAAAACAATTCTTTTATTTTTTAAAAGCGTGATATATATTAAGTGTATACAAAAACATGCGCATTCTTTTAAAGTTGTCTATAAATCTTAAACTCCTCAAGAAAGTAGGAAAATCATGAAAAAAAAGTATTGGGCGTTATTAGTTTTTGCGTTAATAATAGTATTGCAGTGGATTGGATTAGGATTTCATGGTCAAATAAGGTTTATTTTTTTGATAATTATATTAGTTCTAATTGTTTTATATGCAATATTATTGCGAAAATAGCAAAAGTGATTTGTGAATAGTGAGGTAAAGGAACAAGGTGAAACCGATACACTTAGGGAGAGCAGTCCTTTACGGAACGGACACAGCCAGTACCACAATGATAGAGAGAGAGACGGAGTTTAGAAACTCCCCTCTCTCTTTTAATAGGTAGAAATGTCTCTCCGAGAGCGCTCGATAGCTCAGAGAATCAACTACTTTTCATTTAATATTTCTCTTCGATACTGCTTCATCTGATCTGCTGGCAACTTAAAATAAGACTTCACCTGCTCATCAGTCAGTCCTTCTTCCAACCCCAACAAGATTTCATTCATCTGATCTCCATCTAATTTTGATGCATATCGAATAATACACTGTTCAATCGTTCCGGACAAATCCCATTCCTCTTTTTGTGTACCGAAATTCGGTACATTAACTATATTCTTGTTGAACTGGGAATCTTCTGTCAATTGCACTTCCGAATTATATTTCTCTTTTTCTAATCCAGACATCTCTTTTCTGGCTTTTTCTAACATCTGCATAAGCTCTTCTTCGCTTGGTTTCGGATTTGTATCAAAATTAAGATATAAGAAGTCCTCCTCATTCACTTCGCAGACCTTGATACTCTTATCTGTTTTTTCTGCCTCTTTATAAAATTCCAGATCCTTCTTATCAATCACTTGGAACTTTGATTTATTTAAGATGGTTCGATAGGTCATTGTTTTTGGATTATATACGACACGCACCGGATGTTTATATCCTTCTTTTCCTACAAGTCTTTCGGATTCTTTCCAGACTGCTGTATTAAACGGAAGATTCTTCCAATCCATGATAGGATACTGCCCTTCCATAAAGATTAAACATTTCTTTCTGTCAAGTCTTTTTACTTCTCCCGGTGTCATCAATCCTCGCCCGGCTCTCTGATTATTCAAACTTGAGTTTCCATGTGCACCACTGGTCACTCCATCCGTTCTTGTATCAATGGTCATTTCGCCAAGCAGCTTTGAGATATATTCATGCGTGGAAAATGCTGCAGGTCCTGAACCAAGATAGATCATAACTGCACAGTTATCCAGGAACACTTCCCATTTTTCCTGTGGAAAAACTGCTTTGATCTGTGCGATAGACTGTAGAATAGGAACAATCGACAGGTTCCTGCTTCGGATTGTTCCCATCAGAACCTCCGTATTGGTCGGCTTCGGACCTGCATAGAATTCATCTGCCCATAATCTTACATGGATTGGCAAGCTTCCATGACATTTATGATCTGCAATCCGAATCAATACATCAAATAGCTGGGTATAAAACATGGAAATTAAAAAATTAAAGGACTGATCGTTATCCGGCATTACAAGGAACAATGCTGTTTTCTTATTTGGATTTCCATCGACTCCTAATCCCAGACTTGGTATATCAATATCATCATCTTCAAACAGTCGTTTGAGGGCGGCTGTTTCGCACAATCTAAGCATAGCATTTACCATAATGATAATGGAACGAACCGTCTCTGTTGCTCCTTCTTTTAATTTTCGGTAATCTCTTACTGGCGGATAGTCAGCTCCATGTGTCTCTGCAAGCCTATCCATTTCTATCTGTAGCTCTGTCTTATCCTCTCCTTCCTCATCTTCAATATGCTTTGATTCCATATTTACAAGTTTTAATATGTTATTCAGTGTAGGCTTTCTATTTTCTTCCTTTGCTGTCAACCATTCATGAAAGAACATTGACTGCAGATAGAGTGCCACTCCATCATCCCAGAAAGGCTCCCCTTTTTGAGCATCCGGAGGCTTGACCGATGCTTGCATATTTGTAATCAGTCGAATAACGTCTGTTTCCTTCTCAAGATATTGCATCGGATTATATCGGTCTGACTCTTCCGGATTGATTAGATTAAAAGATTTGACCGTTACGCCATGAGCCTTTAAATAATTTCCGTGTTTCCGTAATAGATCACCTTTAATATCCAGTATTACGTTTGTCATTCCTGCCAATAGAAGATTCGGTGTCAGAACCGAAGTTGTTTTATAGGAACCGGAACCTCCAATTACAAGCATATTCATGTTTGACAGAGCATGATTGGACACTGCAATTCGTTCACTCAAATAGGTATTGTTCTTCTCATTCTTAGAATCTCTTAATGTTTTACTTAATTTATTTACATCAGCCCATTGTTCAGAACCGTTCTCCACTCCGAAATGATAGTTTCGATTCTGATCCAGATAATATGCAATAAACATAATCCATGCAACGAATGTAGCACTCATAAATGCGGGGGTCTTCTTCGTCCACCAGTTACGGAATGGATGTGTAAAAATATACAAAAGCTTTTGTTGATAATTGCTCATGGTAACTCCATCTAATTTCAAAAGTCCGCATCCGAAATAACTTAGAATTATTAATATAATAAGTGCCAGAATAAAAGCCCACCATGGCGTTTTCCTTTTTTCAACCATCTTTGCATCCCCCTATTACTACTTTGCTTTGATCGGTGGAGTTGGTGCTTTTATTTGTTTTTTCACTACTGTTTTTCCGATTGCTTTTTCCATTCTCTGCTGGGCGGCCTGCGTTGCCAGCTTTTCTTTCTCCGAAATACTATAATATTTTTCGAACAGTTCCTTTGCAAATGGACGCTTTTCTGATTTGATTAGTTTTAAATCCTGATCAATCAGAAATGGCTTTTTATCTTTTTCTAAAAATGCAGTATATGTTTTCGAATCCTCGGAAACATATACCTGATCTTTTGGAATTACCAGATATTGAATCTCTTTTCCATAAGTTCCAGGAACCTTACTTACAAAAAAGTCCTGAAAGCCTTCTGGTATCTTGTCTTCTATCAGTTTCACTAAAACATCTTTATTGATGGTGAATTTTTGATACATCTGATTTCCTTCATAATAATCATAGTCCATCTGATTCTCCGCTAACTGTACTTTCTCTGCAGATGTTTTTTCATTCTCATACTTTTGATTTGCTTCTCTTACTGTTTCATCTCCGGTATTGATATATTCTTCCGTAGACATTTCAGCTGTTTTCTGATAGGTTTCCATGTCGATTTCATTCAGGTCTGCTACTGTTTCCCCACGATTTAACATAGATTGCTGATACAGCTCGTACCATTGTCTTACTTTATCTGTATCATAGTTTGCAACCATGATCTGAACCTGTCCATCCCCAAGCTTCAGATCCGGCATTACTGTATAATTGATCTTCATGGCATCAAAATCTGTTCGGAAAATATCTTCTTTCCCTTCAAATGGGACACTGAAAATAGATGTTTTTCTTTCCGTAAATGCAAGCAAACTATCGATTGATTTCTCTCCTCCGGACATTTTATTTCCAAGATATCTTCCAAACCATGCGTCAAAGATTTCTCTGTCCTCTTTGCAGACAGCAAGCTGTACATAATGATCCTCTTTATTCAGATCTGGCATCTCCATAAAACGTACACCGCTTTCTTTTAGATTCTCAAATTCTCGTACCGGATATGCATTTGCACCAAGCCGCAGTTTTTGATCTACCGGAATATTGATCACATCAAAGTTTCCGTCTGTACGTTTGATAAAGTCCTGAATATCTTTAAACTCTTTCTTATCAATGATTTTCTCTTTTACCATCCTTGCCATAAACTGTATCAGCTTTACAAGTCCTATCGTTCCTATCTTCATGATAGGATCAGCAAACATGGTAGCCTTTTTTATCAGCATAAGGACTTCTTCCGCTTCTCTAATCTCTTCGTTCATCTCTGGTTTTCCTCCAAATCGCAGTCTCTTTTTAGAGTTATCCACATTTTCTTCTGCCCATGTACCGAATTTCGGTACAAACTATAATTTAGGTTCTATTTCGTTTACCTTTTCCCTGCGATTCGTCTCCTCTTTTATTTCTGCCTCTCTTTTTACTTCTTCCTGCATTGGAATATGATATCGTTCCATAAACTGTTTGAAGAATTGAGTATCTTCCTTAATTTCTTGCAGCATCTTCCGGATCTCTTGCATTTCCGATCTGATCTGCTCTAATTCCTTGTTCTCTTCATTCATTTGTCCATTCTCCTTTTCACGTACCGAATTTCGGTACAATTAAAAAAGACTTCTATCTATGAAGTCCTGCCTGCATCTGCTGATTTTTCTTTTTGCTTACGTTCGATTGGATTGTTTCTGTTATTGTCCTATCTTCTCTAATCTTCTCTGGTTCTTCCTGTTCTTTACTAGATTTGTCTTGTTTTACCACAAGTCCACTGTTCGTTTCTCGAAGTACCTCTGATCTTTGCTCTATAAATTCTGGAAGTTCCCGGAAACCGATATCATTCACATAATAAGCTTTCATTTTTCCATCACGTTTCAAAATCACTACATCCGATGTAGACATGGAATGTCCTTCAAAATCTTCTGGTCGATCAATATTAAATTTGATATACAAGTCTTCCAACGTATCCTGCGCTTCTAATACTCCCTGATACATCATTTGATAATCCGACCCTTTTACAGACATTCCCATCTTCTCTATGAAATCAAGACTCATATATTGATATCCTATCGCATCATCAGCTTGTCTATACTGATAGATTGCATAACTATTTTCTGTATGGGAAAGGAAACTGCTTTCCTCTGCAAGCTCTTCTGTTTTGATATCATTTTCCAATTCTCTTGTCTTCTGCAGCTCTAACAATTTCTCTGTAATATCAGCAATCAGCTGGGAAGAAGTCAATCGTATCGTATCCATCGAACTTCTAAGCTCCGGCATTTCTTTATCCGAAGACCATCCGGCAACATAATTAAAAGAATAATCCGAAGTATCCAGTCCAAAATGATTACAGACAACATAGGCTACGCTTTCAGATTCGACCTCTTTTGTCATTCGATCTTTTGTAATTCCGTTTTCTTCCATGACATCACGGTCATGAAGAATCGCATGAGCTGTTTCATGTACTGCGGTTTTCATCGTCTGTGCCTGACTCATTCCCGTCTGTATTGCGACCAGCTTCTCTGCATTACTGTAATATCCCTTTGCTCCACTATCAATCTCCTGAAACTGAAAAGGAACTGGTGATATTTCTTCCAGTCCCTTCATAAAATCCTCATAGATAAAAACATCTCCTACTAATTCATTTACCTCTAAAGTAGGTAACGGTTCTCCTTCTGTCTGACTTATATCAAATACAGTTGTTACCCGGAATCGCGGTAAAATGCGTTCTACAGTCTCTGTTTCCGGCTGTCCATCTATTCCAATTACAATTTCCTGTGTTTCTTCATCGATCTTTTCCACTTGCCGTTTCTCTTTCACCGGAACAGGAGCAATGATCTTGATCCCTTTCTCTCCGCGCTTCACATGACGGTGAAACTTTTTCTGCCAGGTCTGATATCCTGCAAGTAATGTTGCATCCGGACGCTGCATGGCAATCAGCAACGTATTGTTAAAGGAATAGTTATGAAATTTAGCCATTGTCTGCAAATACATCTGATACTGCTCCGAGGTGAATACTTTTTCAACGCCTTCTTCCAAGGCCTTCATAATTGTATCTAATTTTGATTCAACTGCTTCTTTTCCCTTGATTCTGTAATCGGATTGTTCTGCAATTCCCATTTGTTGTGTCCATTGCAGCTTCGATTGTTCTGAAGTATAACTAATATCGTTTTCAAAAGAAAATATATTATTTTCCCGCAGAGAGAAGAATTCCTGATTGCGTCCTACGATGATATGATCCAAAACAGGGATTCCCATAAGGGCTGCCGCACTTTGAATCCGATCTGTGACTTCGATATCCTCTTTTGATGGGTTCAGCGATCCTAAATGGTTATGTACCAGCATGAGATAGGCTGAATTTGAAAGAATCGCGCTTTTCATCGTCTCTCTTGGATGCACATAGGCCATATTCAAAGCTCCCATACTGACCACATTCATATTAATCGGTGTAAGGTTCGTATTAAGATTTACTACACAAAAGAGTTCACGGTCCATCTCACTTAACCATTTTCCTAAAACTCTGACTGCAGCTTCCGGATTATTCATTGGTTCCGTACTTAATAAAGGCGGTTCTTCTACCAAACGAATTCCTACTTGCTTTAAGGAATCCTGAACTTCCTTATTATTCATCTGCATCCACCTCCATAAAACTGATGGAAATAAATATTTCTTCGTCTGTAGATTGAATCTCTCTTGTCAAATCTTCCAGTGTAATATATTCCTGTTCCTTTGTAACATTAGACATTTCCTCAGTTCACCTCCCTGTCAACCAACCTATTAAACATAATATTTCCCTTTGCGTACCGAAATTCGGTACATTACAAGGTCTTCTTACATTCGTGGTGTAAATTCTGCTGTTTTCTTTGGCTGCTTCGCTGTGTTCTTCGCAACGTCTTCCTGCTTCGTATTCGTTATTTCTTTAGACAGATTCTCCGCTTTATCAACTGCAAGTTCTAATACTTTCTCTTTAGAATTGTAATATAATATTTTATCTGATAACAGATCTTGGGCTGACACCTCTTTTTCATTTACATACTGTACCATCTCACGGAGTTCTTTCACTGATTTCGAACCATCATCCAGTAAAATCAAAAGTTCATGCTTGGAAGACGGAAGGATATAATAATTGTTATCTGAAAATAAACTGCCAATCTGCTCAAGTACTTCTGAATGCGCTAACATTCCTGCACCTTTATATGCATTTTCATTTGTTAACGTATATAATGATTGTCCGTCCAATTTTGCTCCATTATTTTCCAAAAGATTCATTGGTTTGGAAAAATTAAACCGTAAATGATTGATTATATCAAACGCATCCACAAGTACCGGTTTGTTCCATCTTCCCTCTACAGATAATGCATCCTGATGCAATTGTTCTGCAGTAACTCCCCACTTGTCTAACATATTCTTTGTCACATGAACAGACATTTCACTTTCCAGATTGAAAGAATCCAAAAGTAACCTGTACTGGGCATTAAAAGCACCTACTTGAGTTACAACACTATTTGCTAAAACAGATTCAACATCTAGATCGCTTAATACAATCTGCAGATGTTTTTTTGCTTCTTCATAGTTGTTTATGTAACCTCGAAGCTGCTCTTTTGTTTCATCCATTTTTCCTGTAACGGACCATGCTTCTTCCACATTTTTTGCAATGAATTCCAAAGCTGAAAAAATATTTCTATCTTCCGTAAACGTATCATACACTTCTTCCAGATGGAGTCTGATTGCGTCTGGCGAATTGCCTTCTGAAACAATAAGACACAACTGTTTTCCTGCTTCAAACCTGCAATTTGCAAAACTCTCCGGTAAATGATACTTAATATTCTCTTCAACAAATTTCATAAAATCGTCTTTATTCATGTTATAGTTCCTCCTGTTGTTTTGTACCGAAATTCGGTACATTGATTGTTTTCTTGTATTCTTTAAGAACAGCCTCTGCAATCTTTTCCTGCATGACTTTTCCTGTTGCATAGATTACATCATGATACCCATCTGCTTTTTTATATTGGGGCATATTGATGAAGTATCCTTTCTGCCCTTGCTTGATCGTAATTCCATGAATCGTAAGCCCTAATACTTGAATGGATGCAACACCGCAGATATATGCTCTTGCATCCGGTGGATGCCTTGGAGTGATTGGACAGATTGAAAGGACTTCAATCTCTGGTAAATAAAAATCCTTTCCTACCTCCTCTTTGATTTTTTCTCCAACTGCTTTTTCAACCTCTTTCCTTAAGATTGAATCCGGCACAAGAACATTTTCCCATTTTCCATTCCGCTCTCTTCTCGGATAGCTGACAAAAGAAAGGTCTTTCCCTGTCTCCTTATTCTTATATTTACGCAGCTGTATTGGAAATCGAATCAGATCTTCGAGCGTAATCATTCCATAAGCCAATACCTCGGACTCATAAGATAAATGGATTTCTACCTGAATCTTCATTTTTTGTTTCGTCTGTTTTGAACAATTGCATTTAAACGCTTCATCTGATCTACCGATAATTTTTCAGAAAAAATGTTCTCAATCTCCTTCATACTCATTCCCATCTCCAAACAGCTAAGAAGGTATTCTTTCTGATCAGCAGACAGGTTCTCATTATTTAAATATGTTTCAATAAACTTTCTTGTATCTGGTACTGCAAAAAAATACCTTTGCATTCGCTTTGCCAATCCTATTCTTGCTTCCTCTGTTTGTATCTTTTCTGTAATAATATCATTCATGTTAGTTTCCTTCTTTCTATTTTTTACTCGTGATTCTTCCACTGGTTTTTCATCTGAACTTGTTTCTTTTTTCTGATTTTCTAACTGGATTACTTTAGACTTCATTTGTTCGATCTGACGCTGCAAGTCAACTTTCTGATACTTTAACAATTTGATCATTTCATCTTTTGAATCAATCAGATTCTTGATTGCGTGTTCCAGTTCTGCCTCTATTGAGGAACGCACAGCTTTACTTTCGTATGCAATTTCTTTGACTTCATTTTTTAAGTTCTGAACTTCGGCAAACATTGTATTGTTTCCACAGTATTTTGTTTTCAAATATTCAGAACGTGCTTCCTTGATTTGTGGAATGGTGTATCCTGCAAGTTGTAGAAGTTCATTGTCATTCATTCCGTCTAGTGCACACATGAGATACCACATACAAGTCTTGCTGTCCTTTGTTTCATTCAATAACTGTCTGATTTGGTCTGTTTTTACATCTTGAAATATCTCATTGAGATTAATCATATTGATTTGGTTGTCTGCCACTTCTCTTTCACCTCTTTCTTCTTATCTTTTTGAATCTGTACGTTTGCTTGTCCGGTCGGTTTGTAAAAAAATGGATACGACTCTTCCTCTCGTTTGATACGTTTTATAATCTTTTTTTCCTGCCTGATATACTGTAAATTTTCTTTGATCTGTTTTGCTGCATCACCTTCTTTCAAGACTGTATCTGGAAGTTTCTGTTCCATTTCTATTACTTTTGCTTCCCTCACTAATAACTCCTCGTAGGATCTTATGTTATACTTATCCAGATAAAGAATGTTTTCATATAACTGATCGATCTGTAACAAAGTCTTTCTCACCTCCCTGTAATCTACTGCATAAGGATTTTTCACGTTATGATAACGATAAGAAACAAAATACCATTTCCGAATTCGCTTTTTTTGAAATTCCACAGTTAGACCACCAAAAGCGGCTTTTTGAATTTTATAAGAACATAATTGGGGACTTCTCGGATGATGCTGAATAAACTTTTCTTTTTCAATCCTTGTTAGAATGTCGGCATAACTATATCCGTTTCCAAGTTTATAACTTCGCCAGGCCCTCTTTTGTTCTGCCGCTCGGAATGCAAAATAGATTCCATGTTTCTGAGAATTTCCCTTTCGGATATGATAACCAATCTTTTCCATATTTTGAAGAAACTCTGCTTCATTGTTGGAGATTGATATGATGTAATCAATGTCTGCCTGAATAATCTTTTTCCAGTTTGGTTTTCCTTTTTTCTCCGCTTCCCACTGTGCATAGGATTTTCCTTTTCTATTTTCTTGGTCAAATTCCAATGGTGGCAGTCCATACCTTTCGCAGATTCTATCTGTAATCGGCTGAATCTTTTTTTCCCAGTCTCCATTTACGTATCGGTATTTATAACCAGTCATGCGGTTTACAGAATTAAATACAATATGCCCATGCATATGATGCTGATCATTATGTATGGAAAACACATAATCGAAATAATCTCCCAAATATTCTTCGCAGAATTCCTTTATCACTTGATATGCTGTCTCTTCCTTTACCTCGCCTGGTTTAAAACTGATCACAAAATGATATCCTTGCCGTCCTTCCAATTTATCCCAATCTATCTTTGTATCCATCATGTTCTGATAAACTTCTTCTGAAGACATCCCCGCATTTCCGCCAATCCATTTTCCTTCCTCTGTTTTTTTCGGATTCATAATATAACGGATTGAATTATTTAAGTGTCTACCCCCTCCCATCTTCCCCTGCTTGATATTCATCAATTTTGTGATTGCCACTGTCTTCCTCCAACTTTTCAATCAACCTTTTCACTTCCTCTTCCACCTGTGAAAGACTTTTTTGTAAATAAAAAACGGAATCATATTTTTTGTAACCGCTATTTATCTTTGCAGCTACCTGATTAATATTGACTCCGATTTTTCGTATTTGAAAATTTAAATTTTTCAGTTCCCGGTAATACTGTCTCTCTTCTTTTTCTTCCCGGAACAAAATATCTCTGATATAAGCCGAAATATTTACACGATCCTTTTTTGTTCCGTATTTGAATGTCCACTCATTATTTTCTAAGATTTTCTTTTTTAATTGCTGATACTCTTGCTCTGACAAACGAACCGTATAACGAATCTCTCTCCGACTCATATTTAATTCTCACTAAATGGATACGGATTACTTTCATTGTCTTGCTGTGTACCGAAATTCGGTACATTCATTTCTGTCTGCTCCTCATGACTTTCTTCCGTTTCTTCTGACGCAATTTCCATCTCAAGCGAAAAATCTTCGCTGTTTTTCTTTAAGAGTTCTAAGAAAGTACCCATATTTTTTTCATTGATTTCTCCAAAGCTTTCCTTCACTGCCTGTAATATTTTTTCATTTTTTTCTTTCTGGATTTTTTGTTCTAACTCTTTTTTCTTCAATAGGATTTTTTTCTTCTTTCCCTCATACTCCTCCATAAAATCATCCTTTTTTCTTTCCAACTTTTTCTGGTCACTCAACACTTTTTTCAACTGTTCTTTTAAATCCATTGCCTGTTCCTTCCTGAAATAAAAAAGAGACATCGCTTCCGACATCCCTTCCTCTGGTTTCTCTAAGTATAGTTTATCAAATGTATTTTATGTTTTCTAGGTTACTTTAGGTACACTTTTTTCAAAAAAATGCTTTCTGCTCCTCTGTTGTTTCCTGCTTTTGTTGTGCCACCAGCCTCTTTATTTCTTCAAGCTGCATGGAAACTTGATACAATAATTCTGTCACATCTTTTGTTGGCTTATTAAGTTTTGCCTCTATAAAATCTGTAGCAGTCGGATAAGCAGTCCGGTCTCGATTCTCAATCAATTGGATTGCTTCATCTGACAGTCTGTAAGTTTTTCGTGTTCTCCCCATAGGTTTTTTCTTCCTTTCCCTGTATTTTTGTGTTGTACAGCATTCTGTATGACTTGTACAGCTATGCATATGACTTCCGTACAGCATTCCGTATGACTGTACAGCTATGCATATGACTGATGTACAGCATTTCGTATGACATTGCCTCTTTTTGTACAGCTTTCTGTATGACTTTCCGTACAGCATCCTGTATGACTTTCTCTAAATCACCCTAAGTGATTTGCAAGATACGCAAAATGTCAGACATTTCACACTCTTGTTAGGGACAATCCCTAAGACCCTTTTTTATTGTATTTACGTTAATTATTGGGTAAAGTATGTTCATTTTCTTTTCTCATCCTTCCTGTCACCGTAAAGAAAATCCAAACTGTTTCTCCGCAAGCTGATATGTGATCTGGATCTGCTTCTTGTCAATCCTTGCTGTTTTGAAGTCTGCTTCAAATATAATCTTTTGATCTTCCTGCACGATTTTATCTGCTGGAATAGAAATCTCTCTTCTCAGCTCATTGTTCTCTTCCAGAAATTTTTGCAGTTTAATTTCCAAAGAATTCAAATCTTCTTCTGGAATTTTTCCCTGCAGATTTTCTTTTCCAGATAAAACTACCGGGATATTTTCCTGTCCTTTTTCTGTCCATTCACTTGGAAGGTACTGCTCTTCCTCCCACGACTTGGTATCCACCGCTTTTGTATTTGCTTCTTTTTGTTTTAACCATTCTGCAACAGCTGTTTCAGAGTTCTCCTTCGTTTCTGTCCAGAAGAGAAAAAGGTTGTCTTCTTTGTGATACGTGGAAAACAATACACTTCCATCTTCCGTTGTGAAATAAAAAGGAATCTGACTCTGTGTTTCATAAATTTCATCTGTACAGGTCAGCTTTTTTGTTGAAGCAAATGCTTCATCCTGCCGCAAAAAATTCTCCGCTTGTTCTTCTAAGCTTTTTATTTTCTCACCTGAAAAATAGTTTTCCAACAGATTCATATTTTCAAATACAATGTTTTCTAAAGATGCATCTTCCTTTTTTGCTTCTTCGTTTTCTCTGATTTTTTCCTGCTCCTTCACCTGTTCTACTGTTTGTTCCTTTGCTTCTTTCTCTGTATTTTTTCTAATCAAAATAATTCCAGCACATAAAATTCCAAACACTAAAACAAGCAAAAGTGTACTGATAACAATTCTTTTCTTCATCTTTCTCTCACCATTTCTTTAATGAAAATAGTTATAGCCAAGGTTCACTGCCTTAACAACTCTTGAGTTCCATTCTGGTTTACAGCTTGGCGTTCCCGGATTCGCATGGGATGGATACCACGTACTATATTGAACAACAAACTCAACCACACGTTCCCCATTCTGATGTCCATACTGGTTACATCCCGGATCATTTTGATTCTTGATATCTCCGATCACACAATGCAAGACATCTCCATTTTCCCGGTAAAAATCTACATAATCTCCAACCTGTCCATATAAGGTTGTACAGGCGATCACATATCTTCCATCGATGATTCCAAATCCTTCACTGTCATAATGTTCTCCACTTTGTTCCCTTAGCTGATACTGTAGACTTGTCCGACTTGTAATTGTTCTCCATCCCATATAGGTATGAGTTGTTCCCATTCCTTCTGGGATTTCAATCGTAGTTCCGGCAGGATATTCCGGATTACAATAACCGGTGATGTAGTCACTTCCAATCGCATAACTTCTTGAATGCACTGCATCGGAAGTGTTCCCTTCGATCGTAACGACTCTTCCATTTTCTACATACTGCACAATTCCAATATGTGTGTCCTGACCAAATACAATAAAGTCTCCCGGCTGGGGTGTATATCCTTCCGATGCATAATGAAACCGTCCTTTGTCTGCATAGAACCGATGATACGCTCGAACCGCTGCAGCTTTGGGTACGATTCCTGAATCAATCAGTCCAGCTTCGTTTGCACACCATGACACAAAGCACGCACACCACGGAGTCACATCTCCATTTACAAATTGGCTCCCCATAACATAGTTCCAATACTTTGCTCCACTTGGATTATTCTCTTCCTGCAAAGCGATCTGTACGATTCTTTCACCGCCTCCTGCTATCACAGGAGTGGAAGTGAAGATAGATGCTATAATTCCTATGATTGTTGAAATAATCGTGACCACTACAATGATTGGAACTAAGATTGCAAGGATCACTCCAATTACAACTGCAAGAAATGAAAATACTGCCTGAACCACAACAGCAAGTACGGATAGTAATACTGCACCAACTGCCGCACCGATATATTTTAAAGAAGACGGTAAGGAATCCATTGCATGGTTTGCTGTTTTTATCTCTGTCATTTTGGATTCTACATTACGGATTGCCTGCTCACTTGCCATGGAGCGTTCCTGTATATAATCTTTGAATTTATCAGCTGCTTTTTTCCCGGCCATAACAACCAGACTTCCTCCGGAAGTTGCCATGCCAGTTGCAGCTGTACCAGAGGCTGCCACATTAGAAGTTGTTGCATAGGATACTATTGTCTCATTTGTTGCTGCAGTTTCTGTCAGATTTGAAGTTACCACACCAGGGCTTATTTCTGTCCTGGCTGTACCACATTCTGCAGAATGGTATCTTTGTTTCCCTTGAATAAACTCTTGTTCTGCATTCAGATTTCTCTTCCCAGCGGAACTTCTCTGCTCCAAATCCACAGCTTCTTTTCCTTGTTTCTTATTCAAAAACCATCTGTTTTGAAATCTTTTTTGTGGAACTGTAACTGGATTTACAAACGAATTCTCTGTAGTTTTTTCTTCTATTCGATATAGGTCTGTTGTATATCTGAATGCCACACTTTTTTCTATGGCTTCTGTATCATCCAGCGTTCGACTTAAGATTCCTGTGCGAGACTTCCTTTTCATTTCAGATGCTTTGATGCCCTCTTCGATATATCTTCTTTTCTGTGATCGCGGTAATTGATTCCACTTATGGATCTCTTTATGGTTTAGAAACCGTGTCGGATCAATAGACGCTGATTCTTCCTCTTGTTCCTCTGGTTCATTTCCCATACTAAGAGCAGTCATATGCTGCTTGGAAGTTTTAACAGATTGCTTTGCAGCATTCAAGGCAAGTGCTGTTGCTTTAAATCTTCTATCCTCTTTTGCATTGATCCGCATCCTATTCAACCTTTCTGTATCTTCCGTTTACTTCCTTCAGCTTCCCTTTCTTCTCTAATCTCTTTAGATATCCAAGACAGGTTTCCGTGTCTTGATTAAACAAGCGTTCCACATCTGTCACCGTGATATCCATAATACAGGAAACCTCAAGGATCAGTTCTTCTTCTTTTTCACTCAGTACAGAACGTGATTCTGTTTTTTCTGTTGTACCGAATTTCGGTACAGCATCTTCTTCAAAAGATAACATCTTTTGTTCTTTTGCTTTTTCATGGAAGTTGGTACTATAATTCTTATACAATACGTTTTCTTTGCTAATCAGTGCATCAAACATCACAACCTTTTTATTCCAGACCATAACACCCTCACCGACATTTCCGGAAGACAATGCTTTAAATTCCTTTGCACTGAATTCCTGAATTGCAGCAAGGCTCTGTGCATCTACCCCTCCCTGATCTAAGAACGTCTTATAGGAACAGTTCTGAAACAGTTCGATTAAAGTCTGATTAGACAAGGCTGCTGTTACATTCTGCATTGCCATTGTTACGATTCCACCAAACTTACGGAACGTAATAACTGCGTTATTGAGCTGTCTTGCACTTCCCGGTTTCTTAGAGATTACCTGTGTTTCATCAATTACCAGATGCGTTGCTTTCTGAAATTTCTTATTATAATCCATACGGATCGACAGATAATGCAGGATCGTAACCATAACCGCTTCCCAGTTATTCTCCGGTACATTTGACATTCCAAAACCGATCATACGGCGGTTTAGACTCACATTGGATGGATGTGCCAGCATATCACAGCTACCGATGGTATATTCTTCCAGACTGTTGTAGATCACACGGATCAGAGCTGCGTCATGCTCATTATCAACTCGTTGTAATTCTTTATAAATTTCCTCTCGCAGCCACAAAAGTGTCGGTTGTTTCTTCAATTTTTTCTGTTCAAACACTTCCTTAAACATGCGTTCCGTACATCGGCTGATGATTGAGTCATGCTCCTGTGTGACATTGATGTTTTTCATTGCAGCTGCACACAAGGTCTTGGCATATTCCGTCTGTTGTGCGATAAATTTTTTCTGCACTGCGACCGAAGAGGTAAACACTTCTTCTGATACTTCAAACCCATTTAGGAAAATGCCGCTTTTTGGTGTCAGATCAAAATAACTTCCGTTGTCTTTCTCCACAATATCACGGAATTCATTCTGTGGATCTATCAACATAATATCGTCATCTGTTGCAAGCAGTGTCTGTGACAGCTCAGTCAATTTGATCAGCATAGATTTACCGGAACCGGAAAAACCTACGATAATTCCATGCGGATTCGGCAGTTTCTTTCGATTCCCCACAATGAAATGCTTTGTAGTACGGTTGAGTCCCATCATCTGTCCACCCGGCTCAATGACATCCTGTGCAAAGAAAGGCTGGAATGCCACAAGGGAAGACGTTAAGAAAAAACGCATATAATCTACTTGTCTTCCACCGATCGGAAGTGCCGTATTCCATGCTTTTAACTGTGTATAATCACAGGTTTCTAACACAACACCTTCTCTTTTTCCAATTGACTGCATCTCCTTCATACGTTCTGCAAGTTCTTCCTCGTTATGAGCTGTAACAACAACTAACAGATTTAGAAAGAAGCCTTTTTCATCGTTTTCATCAAGCTGATCGATATAAGACTCGATCTCATTCTTTTTCTTTTCTCTCGGATAGGAAGCATTAATGGCCGGGATTCCTGCATTTCGCTTTTGTTCGATTTCCTCGGTAATGGCTCTTTCGTTATTGACCTGTGCATTGATCAGCTTATCATTCACCAGATCTGTTTCAACCGGGGCATAATCCAGTGTAAGGAAAGATGGATAAGATACATTGGATAAAGAACGAATAAAACTGTCTGAATCAATTGACTGGCGGTAACGATGCCCGAAAAGAACCGTAACAAAGGTATCTCCCATCACCATAAAGTTGGGATGCTGCCGGATACTTCTTGGCAGGATATCATTCTTCCAGTCTTTTTGTTGTTTCTTATGATTGGATAACGGAGTGATATATTCCTGTTGCTCCGGATGATTCGGACAAATCAATTTCTGCAGTGATTCAAACCGTTCAAATGCATCCAGCTTTTCAATGCGGCTCCCACATCCTGCAAATGCTTCCATGATCGTTGTCTCAATTGCATTCAAATATACTCTTGCATTGGTTTCATTATCTGCTCTGGTAGTTACAGTTAAATAACGCAGAGTTGTTACATTCGGATTGGTTTCTTGGATTCGTTCATCCTGCCACTGTCTGATTCCCTTTGCAATGTCCGGATACTCTGCTTTATTCTTTTCTGCACGAATAGACTCCAAAAACTCTTCCATGCTCTGATATTCATTGGCTAATGTGATTTTAAATTCTACATCCATCGAATTTAACCAGAACATCAGATCCATTAAAAATGATTTCTGCTCGCCTACATTTTTATTGATGTAATTGATATCCTCAAAAATATAACATCTGTCATAAACCGCCATTTTTTCTTTTGGCTCGATCTTAAAAGTCCCATTTTCAAATGCTCTGTCAATCTGCAGTGACTGCTTTACATTCTTTGGTAGTTTTACGATCGGCATTGTTTTGCTTTTTTTGGACAGAAACAGACTGTTTCCGTTAAAGATTGACATTTATCTTTTCCTCCTTCTTGTAGGTCTTTTTTTTCTCTGTACTTTTTCCTGTTTTGAATCCATAGAAAAGATTCTGTAAGATGAAAAATCTCTTTCTTCCATCTCATAAGGAAGCTCCTTTGTCTTCAGATAAAACCACACGTTTTTGATAGATTCAATCCAGGTCTGCCCCTGATGCTTTACCATTGCAAGGTAAATGATTGGAACCATGAACGGAATTCCTGTATAGATACTAAGATTGATCGCAAGTCCGGTTGTTTTCCACACGGTAAGTGCAATCACTGCAGCAACAAGTAATGCGGCTGCTCCATATCCCAGTTCCCTTGCGGTAAATCCTTTCCATAATTCGTTTTTGTATTGTTCTTCAAAATCTTTGTTCAAATCTATTTTCATATACACGCTCCTTGCTCTATTACAGATTGAATGTTTTATTCAAAAATGTCGGTGCTCCTTTTACGGAAACTGCCATCAAAATCATGTAGACCATAGAATTCAATGCCTGTGCAAATCCATCAAACGCATTGAAAATGGCATTATCGGAGGTAAAAATGGAGATACCGGAGGTGATTCTTCCTGCGATTGCAATCGCAAGTGCGATAATGACAATTTCAAACGTATTGGATAGAAAGCTTTTCATCCATGCATAGGCTGTTCCTTCGATTCCACGTCCTCCTGTAATCGAAGGCATTGCAAGCGGGAATGTTACAACCAGAAGATACAGCTTGATATAGCGGCTGTACAGCGTGATCAGAATCAAGAAAGAACACACCATTGCTACAAGGAAGTAGAACAACCCATAGATCCAAAAAAACATAACAGAACCGACATCCACATCACCAGTAAAGAAGGCCGGCGGTTCAATCATGACCGCCGTTCCTGCCATTGCCGATGCCATTTCAAAAATCTTTTTGATCACGTCCAATCCTTTTACCAACAGTACGTTTAGGACAACCACCTTGATCATTGCTTCGATCATAAGTTCAAGTGTCATATTTTCTTTGAAGTTCCCAACTGCTTTAAAAAATCCCATCATCACAAAAAAGTTCAGACTCATAATTCCGATGGACAAAGCCCACGGATACAATTCATTATTTACATAAGTCCATGTGGCAGAGGAAAACCCTTCCGGTGTCTTTGTCATGATCCCCATACATGCTGACATGGCTGTATTCCATATCGCACTGGCAATCTGATAGAACGGTCCATATAATAAACTGCCGTTGAGAAACTCCGGCAACCAGTCTGGCATCTAAATACCCCCTTTTTTATGCTCCTACACTTGAAGTAATTACTGGGATCAGCTGTGGTGTGATAACTGCAACAAGTCCTCCTGCGATTCGTTTGAATGCCATAGACTGTGCACCACCATCCTGTGAGTTCATGGACTGTGCCCATTCAAAAACGCCCCAGAGCAGATACAGACTTCCGATGGAAGACACGATCGCTGCAATCAGACCATAAATCGTATTAAATCCGGTTTGAATCACCGTACTTCCATCATTTTCCGCCGCTAGTACTGGAAATCCTATCTGCAATACAAAAACTGCTGACAGCATGAATGAAAGAGTCATCATCGTTACCAATTTTTTTCTATCCAGTTTTATCAGTTTCTTTCTCATTTCCTTAATTCCTCCCAATACGTAAAACTTTCACTAAAATAAAAACTAATACGAGTAATACCACCGCAAAGGTTCCAAAACCTACTAATCCCTTCCATACATCCGGTGTAAATATTGCCGCAGCAATCCCCGCTATAACGCTTAAAATAAATGCGACTATTACTACTATTTTTGTTTTCCAATTACTTCTTCTCATTTTGTGTTCTCCTTTTCAAAATTTTGTTCCTTACATGGAATCCTCCGAATCTTCTGCATATCCTTGATCAATATATCTGTAATCACATTCGCCGTATCACTATCTGATAAATAACGATACAGTGCAGTTTCATAATCCTTATAATGACTGTTCTTTAAATAATCTTTAGATGCACGTAACCGTTTTGCTACTTGCCCTTTCGGGTATTGCTCCAACAAAAGATCTAACGTCTGAGGGATGCTTTCTGTCTTTTCATACAGTCTCCGCAGATTCCGATAGAATTGTTTAGGAAACTTTATTTTTCCCAAGCGTTCTGCATAGAGATACTTCTTGTGTTTTGTAAGAAAAAGATAGATAATTGCTCCTACAAAACAAACTCCGGCAACTAACGCAAAAACGATGCCTGTTCCCATATATTGTAAAGCTGTCATTGGTACTCACCTCTCTACTTCTGACGGAAACAGTCACTTACTTCATGCACTTTCTCCATTAACCGTTCCGGAGACATTGTGTTACTGAAATATCCGGAAGCATAAACTCTGTGTTCCTGTTCATCATAATAAAACTTCACTCCCGGATGCTGTGTATTCAAGCGGACAAGAAGCTTATCAAGTGCTCTGCTTTTCTTCTTTGGAGCTGAAATATCAAATGCTGCTGGCTGTGAAAACAGGAAAACATAATCCAGATTGTTGATATTTACATGTAGCTGTTCGCCATCCTCTGAGTGTCTGATCTCGGAAGAGATATATTTTGGCTCATTTCTAGCCAGATATCGGTTCAAAATAGATGCTGTCAGTTCTTCAAATACAGATTTCTCTCGCTGTAACTCGCGTTGTTCCTGTTTCCTGCCAAAAGTTGGAATGTAAGTTTCTTCTGTACCGAAATTCGGCACATTTTTTTCTTCCTGCGTACCGGAATTCGGTACGTCTTCCTCTTCCTCCTTACTTGTACCGAAATTTGGTACGTCTTCCTCTTCTCTTTCCGGTTCTTCTACCTCTTTCTTTTTCTGTGAAATGCTTGATACTAAAGCTAACAAACGATTCTTTTCCGCTTCCATTCTCTTAACATCTTCTGAAAGCTGTTTTTTTTCGCTTTGCAGCTGATTATTTTCCTCTTCAACCTGCTTCTTTTCCTCTTCAAGCTGTTTCTTTTTCTTATTTAACTCCTCAAGTTCCCCTTTTAAGTATCTGTTCTCGTTTTCGTAGGTTTTCTTCTCCTTTTCAAGACTCTGCAGATCTTCTTCATTTCCCTTATTCATTCCACTAAGTAAGGATTCAAAAAACTGGGTTGCTTCTCCTCCCGGCTTTCCATCAGCATCCAAAATAAGTCCGAACATATCTAACTTGTGTTCAAATGATTCTTTTGTCTGTTTTGCCTGGATCTCCATATTTTTAGCTTTTTCAATCTGTACCTGATAGCGTACTTCCATGGAATCCTTTGCTGCTTCAAACTCCTGCTCTTTTTTATTAAGTTCTGCTTTGTCATGTTCAAGCTGTTTTCTTTCCTCACAGAGCTGCTGATACCTGATTTGCTGATTCTGTTCATCTTTATGCAGTGATTCTTGTTGTTGTTTTAGTTCCTGCTCTTTTTGGTTTAATGTTTCTTTTTCCTGCTTCATCGATTCAAGCAGCTTATTTAATGCATTTTTCTGCTTTAGATAATCCTGCTCTCTTTGCTGAAACAGTTTCTCTCGTTCTTGATAGATCTCATTCAGATTCCGGTAAAGCGGATCCTGATTTGTTTCATTTGTCATAATGTTCCATTCTCTCCTTTCTTCCTTCTTCGTGCAGAAATCGTCCCTCCGATCACAGCCACAGACATACCTAACAAAACAGAAAAAGCAAAAATCTTGTTTTCTTCCCCTGTTTTTGGTGCAGGACCACTCGGAATTTCTTCTCCTGTGTTCTTTTCCTCTTGCGTACCGAAATTCGGTACATCTTTTTCTTCACCTTCATTTGTACCGAGATTCGGTACATTTTCTTTTTCGACCTCTTGAGCTTCCAGCTTCTGTACACTTTTTAGTTCTTCCCGTTTTATGTCTCCACCAGTTTTGAGCATAAAAAATGCACCAAAGCCGCAGCCGATGCCAAATAAAAAGATCAGGATGGTAATGATTACCCTCTTCATCCCACTTTTTTCCTCCCTCTAAAGGATCAGTTTTTCTTTTGTTACTTTGCAATTGACAACCAAACGATACGGAGTCCTTGAATATCCGGTACAGGTTGCTAAAGTAAAGGTCTGCACATCCTCTCGATCCATTTTCCAGTCATCCTGAAATACCGCATCTTTTTTATGACAGGAATATACAGACACGATCGTAAGTCCCTTGGTTCTCTCCGGCGTATAGATATAAATACTTTGTGCTCCATTCTCATCCACTGTAAGTTCATCTAATCTTCCAAAGATCTGCCCGGACATCATGTTATGTCCAAAAAGACAGGTGTGTGGATCTGACAGCTTTTCGTTTGCATGGGCAAAAGTAAATACCGAACCCAAGATACTGTACTTTCCATCAAATCCTTTGCTTAAGTATTCCCTATCGGTTTTACCATGTAAAATTGGCTCATCCACTCCGATCTGCGGGATATAGAGCCATCCAATGATATCTGGATTCACTTCTTTTAATAGTGCAAAATCAATTCTCCGGTTCATTGGATTGGATGCATCCTCATCACTCTCCGGTACTACAGCAGTCTTTTTGATTGCTTCATGACTGATCTTTGCTTCCAGAAATGGTTTATGTTCCCGATATGCAAGGATACCAAAGAATACCGCCATTCCAAGTAAAATCACGATAAGAACTCTGTATACTCTGTCTCTCATTTAATATTTCCTCTTACGCATTCTGATGATGCATACCACTGCTCCAACCACGCAGATTCCGGCAAGGCCTGCATATCTCCATGTATTTTCTTCCAGATTTGTCTGTGGAGCTGTATTTTCTTCCTTGTCCGGCTTTTCTGTATGTTTCGGTTCGATCACAACATCATACTGCATCTCTCCCTCGGAATCACTCCAAGTTGGAACTGCAATCAAGGACGGTTCAACCGTATCATACCTTTCCGTATCTTCTGCAGAGATCAGATACACACCTACTTCCAGATTTTTAAATGTAACTGTTCCGTTTGCATCTGTCACATTTGTATTCGTGCTTTCTTCTGCTTTGGAAAGTAGCTGCTCCGCCGCATTTTTAAGATCATTGGAGTTTTCAATCGCATTGAGATCTACCCCTGCGTCTTTATAGGACTTGAGCAGCACGTATTCTCCCTGCACAATCTCTGACACTTTCTGACATCGGATTTTTACATTGCTTTTGTCCGTCCCTGCTTTTCCATCGGTAAGGACTACCTCAATACTTCCGGTTCTGGCCTGTTCTACCTCTTCTAAGTTCTTTTTTTCCGGCAGGACTTGTTCTCCTGCTTCGGTTGTTGTTTTATCGATCACCAGATCTTTCTCGTTTAATGTTGCTGTATCTGCCGCACTTACGGTTGACACGCTAAGAGCTGCAAATACACACGCAGCGACCAAAAGCCGCTTATATCTTACCATCTTCATATGTCTCCCTTCTGTTCCATAAATACAATCCGATTGCTACTGCAGCAAACAAAAATGGCAGACAAAAGAAAATCAGTTCCCTTGCAGACGGAAGTTCCTGCTTGATTGCATCATGCTGTGCTTTCTTATATTCCACCCGCTTTCCAGTCACCAGTAATCTGTGGGTATTGATTCCATAAGGTGTACAAGTAACCAGTGTCACAAGATCCTGCCCGGCTTCGATCTGCAGGGCAGAAACATCTTCCGGTTCTACCACCTGAATCTTACATACTTTATAAGCAAGCGTGTCATTTCCAATCCGTAGAAAGAAGAGATCTCCTTCCTTCATTTCATCCAACCGGATCAAAAGCTTCGAACTTGGAAGCCCTCTGTGTCCGGTCAGCACACAATGGGTATTCTCTCCTCCGGTTGGAAGGCTTGTCCCCTGCAGATGACCGATCCCATTAGACAGTGCGGTATCATCCGTTCCATGATAGATCGGCAGTTCCACATTGATCTTTGGGATATCCAGACTTCCCATCGTCCCGTTGCCTGAGATGTTCAGCTGTTCCTCATAGCTTTCATCACTTAAGACCGCGGTATCGGAATCATCTACGATTGCTCCTCCTGTCTGGTAAAGCATGTCATTATAAGCGATCGCCTGGTTCATGATTTCCTCAAGCTTCGTATCATCCTTTTTGCTTACTGCACTTTGGTAAGTAGCAACGGCATCTGACTGATGCCGCTGCTCGATCACATTCCAGATAATTGGAAGACAACAGAGTGCAAATCCAAGAATGAATAGAACTGCTGTGCTCCATTTTTTTCTCATGCAATCTCCTTTCCTTTTGGCTTAGATCTCTTCGTCTTTCTTACGTCCTTTTGCAATCGCAACACTCATAAGAACAACGCCTGCACCAAGCAGAATTACTACACTTGATGTACCAGTGATTGGAAGCTTCTTTCCGACCTGATTCACGATCGTAATATTTGCAGAACCATCTTCAACATCAGTTGTCAATGTCTTATCTTCTGACTTACTCAGTCCGTTATAGAACGTCTTAATATTTGCCTTTGCGTCAAATGCTGTAAGAGTTTTATCTGTTGCTCCATCCCCTTTGACATAGCTGTCACGCTCTGTTGTAAATGTTGCTTTGAGTTCCAGCTTGATTGGATCCTTTAATAAACGGTATCCGTCCGGAGCGTCTGTTTCTTTGAGATAGTAAGTACCACTGTCAAGTCCGTAAATATGGAATGTACCATTTGCATCGGAAACCATTTCTACTGCTGTGTCTGGTTTTGTACCGCCGGTATGGTCTGTGCCCCCAAGGGAATCACGGTTGATTACAATATATCCGTCCTGCCCTGTTTTCACATAGACTTCATTTTTACATTCTGCATCACTGTACAGGCGGAATTTTGCTCCATCCAAAACTTTATCATGGTCATTGGTCTTGATTGGATTTAAGCGGTAAGTAAAGCAGACTACCGTATCCCATGGAGTATAGCCAGTTTTTCCTTCTCCTTCAGAATCTGCATCATTGGAGAACTCAAGACGTACATCATTTTCAAATCCCGGACGTCCTGTGTTCTCTGCCGCTTTGTCATTGAGTGTTGCGTTGTATGTAAGTGTAACGGTCTGACCATACGTATTCTCTTTGCGGTTATCCACTGCATCAAACTCACGGTCTACGATTGCCTTCAGATCTGCAATTGCAATCATAAAAGTATCTCCATTTCCCGGATTTTCTGTTACTACAAACTCACTGTTATTCAGTGTATAAGTCTTATCTTTTCCGTCTACTGTTCCGGAGATTTCAATCTTAACGCTCTTCTTATTGAAGGTCAGTGCGTCATTCATCACATCATGCCATGCATAGTAATAGGTATCATATCCATTGATATCCGGCACATTGGATGTATACATATACGGTACAGTCTGACCAATCTCATAGTCACCAATGTCATTCCATCTGTCTGCATTTGTAATATTTTCATTGGCATCATCTTCCTGAATCTTCTTTGTTACACTTGGATAATCAGACTTGATCACAACCTGTGCTGCCGGATTCGCTGTGTTTACCATACAAAGAGAGCTTGCAGAATGTGTTCCCTCTACGTTGGATACTTCATCAATGACATAGTAGCCATACTGTAGTCCATCCAGACGAATGGAATTATCGGAACGAACATTTTTTACTTTGACCACTTCCGGTGATTCATTTAATTTCACCATCTCATCTCTTAATTCCTCGATGAAGTAACGGAATGCACTGTAACGGCTTTCTAAGGTCTGATCTGCAGTTGCTCCTTCCACCGGATAGTTATTTAAGGACTGAATGTAATCAATGACCTGATATTCTGTCATATCTGCAGCTGCAATTGTTGTACCTGCCTTTGTCAGTGCTTTTGCTACGACATTCTTTAAGGCCTGCTCATAAGCCGGATTGAAGGTATAATTGATGGATTCCCCACCTTTTGCATTCTCTGCGTCAAACAGTTTATAAACATTGAACTGCTTTCCAACCAATGTCTGTCCATCATTTCCGGCAATATCAATGTGGGCCTGTCCACTTCCCATCGTAGCAACACCCTTCACGGTACTGTACTCTGCTCCATCTGCCGCATAGACAATCGCAGACATTCCATGTTCAAACATTGGTACTGGAATGGAACTGATCGCACCTGCTAAAGCAAGGGTTCCTGTTAACATGAAAGTTACTCGTTTCTTATTAAATTTTGTCATTTTTTTCATTCTCTTTCTCCTTCGTATTTCCTTTTTTCATCTGTCGGATTATCGCTACAGCCATACAAGCAAGGCCTAACACAATAAGAATTAAAGTTGCATGATTTCCAGTCTCTGGCATCTGTAATCCGGTGTGGTTTTCTACCTTCAGATTCACAATTCGCTCATGCGGAGTTCCTTCAATTGCGTAATCTTCGGAATCTTTTGTATGAAGTTCGCCATTTACATAGTATTCATACTCTCTCTTATCATTGAACTTGGTATAGATCTCATAGACATAATCATTTCCCTTTGCATCTTTTGGGATTCGGTATCCCTGCGGTGCTTTTGTTTCCTTGATGTAATACTTTTTCTCTACTTCTAATGGACTGGTTGTAGCAACACCAGTGCTATCTGTAACAATCTTGGATACCTCTTTCGTACAGTCAGCATCTTCGTAGATCGTAAACTCTGCACCTTCCAGTAATTTTCCTTTTTCATTGACTTTTGTTACTTTCAGCTGATACGGAGCCAAGGTATCTTCCACACCTAAACGTGCGGTTCCTTCTTTTTCAACCTCAAACCGCATGGAATTATCCTTTGCTGTATTGGAATTCAAGGTAATTGTATTGTCTTTTGCAACCGTAAATGTTACAACTCCGCTGTTTACAGTGTACTCATCTGGTACGGATACTTCTCGTACTTTATGCTGTCCATAGCCTAATGATTTGAATTTACATGCTCCGTTTGCATCCGTTGTCACGGTCTCTGTGCTTCCGTCTGGTTTTGTATGTTCATAAACAGCACCTTTAATCGCATAGTCTTTTCCTTTTTCTTTTTTGACAATGTTCAAATCCAAAGACTGCTCTGCGATTGTTGGTTCATTGTAGGTATAGACAAACTCGGAACCATTATTTCCACTTGTGATTTTGACCGTATATACAGTTGGATTGATTAAATATCCTTCCGGAGCCTGGGTTTCTTTGATTGTAATAGTACCAAGTGGTAATTGCTTACTTCCAGTTGGTCCGGTATATAATTCATCCCCTGAAACTAAATATTGGGAATCATAGTATGCAAATCCATCTGCATCTGTTCTGAACACCCATTTTTTAGTAACAGTCTTTCCACTTGCTGCCGGGTCAGAATCCATTTGTACTCCTGCATAGAATTTCACTTTAAATAGTGCTCCTTTTAGCGGCAGAGAACCTTCCGGTTTGTTCAGATTCGTTTCCTTATCCACTTTTCCAAGCAGTACACCAACCGGATCCATCGTTGGTTTATCTGATACTTTTAATACACTTGTTTCTCCTGACTTAACAGTTATCGTATAAGTGGTTTTATCAAGTGCATAACCTTTCGGTGCTGTTACTTCTTTTACATAATAAGTCCCTGCAGTTAATGTCAGTGTATTGGAGTCACCATTGGCATCCGTTATAAGAGTTCCAACTTTGGAAGCTCCGGAAAGTGATTTCTCACTATATACACCATAAGTTGCATCCTTCAGCGAATAACAGTCATTTCCATTTGTTATGGATGTATCTGAACTTGATTTTTTCAGCTTTGCATAACCGGATGGATTGTATGTACCGGACCAGGAAGATAACGGCTGTCCGTTTCCCTGATAGATCACACCTTTCGCATCCAAAAAATACTTATAATTTTCCCATGCCCACACTAAACCATTTGCATAATAATCCCCTTTATGGGTAGACAGCCAGGTACCACACGCACACTTCACACCATTTCCTGTTTCAATCTGTACTCCATCCGCAAACCATCCATGCACTGCATTAAGTACCCACCAGACTGCACATTGCTTCATAAGATACTCGTAATCACTATTGATTGATTTACACATGTAATGGTCATAGTAATACATCATTGCAGCTACTGTCTGAATCGTTTCTTTATTATAGATGGTAGATGCATCCACGCCTGTTTTTTTTCCTGCTTTGAAACTATCCATAGGATCTGCACAGAAAAGTGGTTCCTTTGTATCTGTATTTCCTAGCAGTCCTTCCCTCCATGTCAATATTTGTGGCCAGGAAGGGTCATTATAGTTGATCACATCGATTCGACCAATGCTATTGCTTTTTATTCTACCTGTATTAATCACATCACCGGCAGCTCTTGCAGCTTTCGCTCTTCTTTGCATACTCGATGTATTGGCTTGAGCATCTGATTCCGCAAACCCAACGCCAATTTCTTTTAAGAGCTGCTTCATTTGACGTTCTGTCTCTAAATCCTTCTCAACATCTTTCTCTGGTTCTTTATCTCCATCGGTAACATCTTGCTGTTCTGCCACATTACTTGATGGATCTGCGATTGTCTCACTTTGAACCTTATCTGCTTCAGCATTCTCTTCGGCAGATACCATGTTAAAAGAGAAGGACGTTATCAATACCATTACTGCCAGTAGAACTGCCAAGACTCGGCCTCTCTTTTTCCTTTTTTGTTTCATCTGATTTTTCTTTCCCTCCTAATTTCTAAGTTAAGCTGTTATTGTTCCTCCTTCCATGAAAGTTAAAATCAAGCTTTTTCTTTCCATGGTGGAGCCCTGGAACATCTTCGAATTCCCATTTTTCTTCCTCTTTCTCTTAAAATTGCGTATAAAAAAAGAACCACGCTTTGTGATTCTTTTTTGTGTACCGAATTTCGGTACATTTTTATTTTCTTGCTCCGCAGGAACAAACATATCCATCAACAACCGTTTCATCGTATGCCGCACTGTCCTGTACCCAGCGTGTTCCATAGACTGCCTCATGATGTACCGTTGTTGTGACTGGACGTGTACCATACTCTATATGATGTCCACCACCCTCATACGCTAATGCATGTGCTTTTTCATGTTCAATTACATTATTTGTAATATCAGCTCCACACACATTGCAGCAATCCCATGCATAATCCTCATAGATAATCACTTGCTCATCCCATGCTTCCTGCTCAACATACTGCTCATTGTGTCCGGTAGCTTCATGGTGTACAACATGTGTCTGTGCTACATAATTATGCTGATGTACTGATTCTGTCTTATTAGAATTCTCTTTATTACTTCCACTGTTTGTTGCAGGTTTTGCAGGAGTAGACGCTGATGCGGAAGGCTTTGTTGTTTCCTGCTTTTTATTAGAAGTAGATAGATTCGTTTTATTTGATGTCTCCTTCTTCTTTGAGTCACTTTTCGAGTCATTCTTCTTGGAATCATTTTGAACTGTATTTTCTTGCTTAGAAGTATCTTTCTTTGCATCATTCTTCTTAGAGTCTTCCTTCTTAGCATCCTCTTTCTTAATAGTCTCTTTTTCAAAAGATTCCTGTTCCATCTCAACCGTCTCTTCTTTTTTCTGGTTATTTATTAAATCATCTGACTTCTTTTCTTCTGTTGCTATTGATGCTTTTTTATCTACTGTTTTAGTTTTATTACTTTCTCCACACCCAACAAAAGTAATAATTACTGTCATAATCAGAAACAATACCCTTCTTAATTTTCTTCTCATTTCTATTCTCCAATTATATTATATCAAATGCTTTTTTACTCATCTAGGTTACTTTAGGTACACTTTTTTACGGATAGAATTGAACAACTTTCCGCTTGTTTAATTAATATAGACGCTTGCTACAATGAATATTCTGCTTATATTATCCGGCATCTATTTCATTCGATTGATATCCATACCAATCATGCTGTACTTCCTGCTGATAAAAATGATTTATCGTTGCTGGTGCATTATACAATGCTGTAATCATATATGCTTTTATGTTTGCTATTTTCGTAGTTGTCTTCTTCATGCAATAAATCACATATTCCAAATGGCTACTATTCAGCTTTAAAAAGCGCGACTTCACTAACTCATACGGATAATCTTCTCCTGCAATTTTCACAGTTTCACGTTTCACGCAAACAATATCACATATGATTTGAAATAATTCATCATAAATTTTACGATCATTATTTTGATCATACTCCATATGAAAATCATAGGAGAGATTTTCTTTAATCAAATTTATGTATTCCTGGGTATCATCCACCACATCAATCACATCACTATTTGATTCCGCTATTTCTGATTGATTGATAGGATCGATATAATTCACATTAATATAATTCTTATTAGTATAATTAGAGTCGGTTTTTCCGACCTCTTGGAGTCGGTTTTCCCGACCTACTGAATTCGGTTTTTCCGACTTCTTGAAGTCGGTTTTCCCGACTTCTTGAAGTTCGATTTTCTGACTTCTTGAAGTCGGTTTTTCCGACCTCTTGAATTCGGTTTTTCCGACTTCTTGAAGTTCGATTTTCTGACTTCTTGAATTCGGTTTTTCTGACTTCTTGAAGTCGGTTTTTCCGACTTCAGTGATTTTATCAGGGTTTGCAGGCTCTTTTTCCTCATTTTCAACAGATAATGTTGTAAAATTCTTAACATAAATTATATCTGGTTTGCCAAGTCCTCTACGGATTTTCTCTACTAATCCAATACCTTTTACTGAATCTAATTCTGCTAAGACTTTAACTGCTTTTTCCTTACTACATCCCAAATCTTCCTTAATGCTATCAATGGTATAAATAATATAAGCTCGATTCATTTCGTCAATCCACTTATTTTTCATAGACATCGACATACGATCAAGCATAAGACCATATAGTAACTTGGCATCGCTTGATAATTGCTTAAATCTTTCATCCTTTATAAGCAGACGTGGAACACGATAAAATGAAAATTGCTCTGCTTCTATTCCATAATAATAATCAAGTTGTAACATTTCCCTCATCCCCTCCTACTATGTATCCATAGAATCCTTTTTTTGCGATTCCATGCTTTTTTCGAAATCATATGTACATTTTTTGTCACGCCAATTTATAGATTCTTTACACAAACACAAAAGAATTCCCAAACTTGCCAAGAATATCAATGCTATCACAACCAAGACAACCTTGTTCATAAAACACCTTCCTTCCGTACCGAATTTCGGTACATTTCTACTGGTGACAGAAACCATACAGATTTCTGTCACCACCAACCATACATACGTACATATACACGGCAATTGCATCGTATATATGTACAGTCCACCTTGTGTCTTCGAAACCACGGACTTCACCGATTTATACAGCAATTCCGCAAGGTGGTATGTTCTATTTTCCCTCATTATGATTGCAGTGTTCAGTAATACTCTGATTTGTATCCATTAATAATTTAACTCCTTCAAACAGTGCACTACCATACACCACTATCTGAATAATCAGCCCCCACCATACGTCTGGCAGGTAATCTGCCAGACGCCCTAGGATTAACAATCCAATAAATATCAATAATTTTTTTACTAATCTTCGTGTTTTTTTATTCATCTCTCTACTCTTTCACAGAATCCTTTATCATCTCCAAATTTAATAAGGCATACCCTTTCTCTATTCCAGATTCTTGCTCATTTATGTATGTAATTGTAAACATAGCTGCTTTTGTATTGTATCCCTGTTGGTTAACTGCATAGATTTCTATCTCTTCTGATTCCCAAAATCTATTGTCTTTTATGAAAACACATTTTTGTTTCCCGGCAATCAATCGTAGATAGCTCTCATAGGATACTTTTAGGTGTTTCTGCTCCCCCTTTATGTTTTCCTTATTTTTTCTATCTTGTACGACTATCTGATTTACAGATATCGCTTTATCCAACAATTTTGAAAAACAATTCCAAGTAAGTTCTTTCTCGTTGATTGTAATTTTTTTCGGTGTGCAATCAATATTGATTCTGTCTGAATGCACACTGGTATACGATTTTCCATACTTTTCAATCATTTTTCTACAAATTTTCTTCTGATCTAAATCGTCAATTTCTTTTATGCCAAGTACCTCATATGCTGTGATAATTTCGTTCGTGGTCGGATTCAGGAACTCTGCCTTATAGCTTTTTAACTCCTTATCAGTTTTGCATCCTCTGGATAATGCCTGAATCTGATTTTCTTCAGACATACTGGCCAAAGTTACCGCTGCTGATTTGTCTATTTCACCTTTTTCAAACTCATTCATTGCCATATCTCCTAAATTTTTAGAAATCGTAAGATACTCTCCAACCGTGGATCTGCTGAGATTATATTTTTTTGCAAGCCGTTCCACCATTCGTCCACCCTGTATTTCCGGGAACTCTTCCGGATAATTATTTATCAAATATTGCATCCGCTCCAACTTATGCATAATCTCATAAGGAGTCTCCTCGTGATGGCAGTTGCTACTGTAAAGTTGGAATTCTGCCTGTACATCACTGATATTCTGTTCAAAACATGGCAGAAATTCGAATTCTTTTTTATCTCGTTCTTCCACCAGCAATTTACAAGCTGCATGTCTTTTATGTCCGGCTATGATTTTATACTCATCAGAATTTGTCTTTCTTACTAACAAGTCCTGCAGAACCATGCCATCTGCTTCAATGAGATCGGCAAGCCCTTCGATTTCCTCCTTATCTTTCGCATCGCAATATTGTTTTTCGTTTTTCGCAAGTTTTGTATAATGAATCCATTTTGTAATTCTTTTTGGATGTGTTGTCTTTTTTACTTCTTCTTTTGCAAATACATTTGATATCTTAGCCATGATTTTTCCTCCTATGCTTCCAGCAGTTCCTTTGCCAGTTCCAGATAATCCTGTGCCACATTACTATTTTTTCTGTGTTTCAACACAGGTTTGTATAGATTCAGTGCGTTATCTACAACAGCGGAACGACTGATGCAGGTATCCATGATTGGATAATCATGTTTTCCAATCAGATCAATCATTGCATCTCTCTGTGCTTTACCGTTTGCAACCATATTTGCAAATATTTTCCACTCCATCTTCTCATCTGCATACTCATTTACAAAGTTTTCTACAAGTGCAAGATTATCTCGACAATAATTATCAAACTTGATCGGAGTCAACATGATGTCTGCAACATGGATCGCATTTTTTGTTAAGCAGTCGAATACTGGTCTTGTATCTATGATGCAATAATCATATTCTTTTTTAAGATTTTCAAATGCATTTTTCAGTTGATATTCTCCTGTATCATTTTCTTTGGCTAATCCTCTGATGATATCAATATTTTTGTATTTTGTACGGTAAATACACTGATTTATTGATTTTGGATTTGCAAGTACATTCTGTACAGTTTTCCCTGTACCATTCACTTTCGTAAAAAATCTAGTACTATTACACTGCGGATCTAAATCAATCAACAGTATCTTTTTTCCCAGTGACATAAGGCTATATGCCAAGTTAACGGATGATGTGCTTTTCCCACATCCCCCCTTTAAATTTGCAATTGCTATAGTTTTCATTTTTTGCTCCTTTTCCGTACCGAATTTCGGTACATTTGTATGTGTTGGTTGGTTTATTATAAATATTTTTTATTTTGCAAGACTTATTTGTGGCTTCTTAACTTTTTCTTCGAAATATTGGTCCATGATATTATTTTCCAGTGTCGTTATCTTATCAAAATCATCCGTAGCACACCGAACTCGAATCGTATATCGTCCCCACACTTTATCCAAGGTTATCTGTACACGAAAATCATCGTCATTTATGAAATCAAGCCAATAGGTTCCTTGATACTGAGTAAATGCAATGTCTTTCATTTTCGGTAATTCATATTCGCAGTAATCCTTGGCAAGTTTTATAAAGCTTTTCTTTCCTACATGATATGTTTTAGCCGTTCGTAAATCTTTTGCCATTCTTTTTGTCAGTTCTTTACTAAGTTCTTCCATAGCCACTTCCCCTTCCTATAATTTTATAATCCAATGTCTGACAATGTTATTTGCTCATATTCGTCTTTCTTCTCTTTCTTTTTTCTTTCGTTAGTAATATTATTTCTCCTCATCCTTACTATTTGTGCATTTGTCAAATCACTTTCATAAAGCCTTTGAATTTCTTCGATTGCTTGTTTTCGCTTTTCCTCAAATATCCTATGATTTAAGCCCATCTCCTCTTCTACTTGTCTATATAAATCTCCTTTTACATATAATCGGTAAATAATGTTGTATCCTTCTCCGGTTAAAGATTGAAAGCATAAATATAAACGATGTACTCCTTCCGCATCAGCTGTAAGTATAAGTATCTCTGCTGTAAGTTCCTTTTCTCTGTTCCTTACCATTTTCTGATATTTCAGATACACATCTGCTAGATCTTTTTTAACACCCCCTTTTCCTCTGGCTGAAAACTCTATATGAGGATAAGCTGCCACTTCTATGGATTGTTTCTTCACCTCCTCAATCTTCTTCTGTATATCAATTATTTGATAATGTAATTGTTGTGTAAGTTCATTATGATGTCTAAGTACTTCTTTGATTTTTTCACTATCTACTTTCATCACATTAGTTTCTTCTGACATCTGAGCCTTCCCTTCTTGCTGTACCGAAATTCGGTACACTCTTATTTCTATAAATGGCTTCTCGTAAAACACTACTAATTTTTATAACAAAAAAAGGACTAATTCCTTTTTAAGCTATAGCTTTAAGGATTTAGTCCTAATCGAGGGTAAAAGAAAGGGAAGCATTGCGCTTCCCTTTCGAATTATATATAGATTTTACAAACAATATCTTTAAATCTGTTCGCTTTCGTATACTCAGGATGATGTTTCATGTATTCATTCACATCTTTCCTTGTAACGATTAACGTTGTGAAGTAAAAATATCTTTGCTCATCTATTATTTTCCTGCTTTGGCAATTGCTGCCTGTGCTGCTGCAAGACGAGCGATCGGTACACGGAATGGTGAGCAAGATACATAGTCAAGTCCGATGCTGTCGCAGAACTCTACGGAGCTTGGATCTCCACCGTGCTCTCCACAGATACCTACATGCAGGCTTGGATTAACCGGTTTTCCGAGTTCGATAGCCATCTTCATGAGCTTGCCGACACCAACCTGATCCAGTTTTGCAAATGGATCGTTCTCGAAGATCTTAGCATCATAGTAAGCATCGAGGAACTTACCAGCGTCATCACGGGAGAATCCGTATGTCATCTGTGTAAGGTCGTTTGTTCCGAAGCAGAAGAAGTCAGCTTCTTTTGCGATATCGTCAGCTGTAAGAGCAGCTCTTGGGATCTCGATCATTGTACCAACCTCGTACTCAAGGTCGCTTCCAGCTGCTGCGATCTCAGCGTCAGCTGTCTCTACAACGAATTTCTTAACGTATTTGAGCTCTTTGATATCTCCAACGAGTGGGATCATGATCTCAGGTTTTACGTTCCAATCCGGATGAGCTTTCTTTACATTGATTGCTGCACGGATAACAGCGCTTGTCTGCATCTTAGCAATCTCTGGATATGTTACTGCAAGACGGCATCCACGGTGTCCCATCATTGGGTTGAACTCATGAAGGCTGTCGATGATTGTCTTGATCTGCTCAACAGTTTTACCCTGAGCGTCAGCAAGTTTCTTAATGTCTTCCTCTTCTGTAGGAACGAACTCATGAAGCGGTGGATCAAGGAAACGAATAGTAACCGGGTTACCTTCCAGTGCTTCATACAGTTTTTCGAAGTCTCCCTGCTGTTCTGGAAGAATCTTAGCAAGTGCTGCTTCTCTTTCTTCTTCTGTCTCAGAGCAGATCATTTCACGGAATGCATCGATTCTGTTTCCTTCGAAGAACATATGCTCTGTACGGCAAAGTCCGATACCTTCTGCACCAAGTTCGCGTGCTTTTACAGCATCGTGTGGTGTATCAGCGTTTGTACGAACTTTCATTGTTCTGTATTTGTCAGCCCATCCCATAATTCTTCCGAATTCACCAGCGATTGTTGCATCAACTGTTGGGATGATACCATCATAGATATTACCTGTAGAACCATCAAGTGAGATGCAGTCTCCTTCATGATATTCTTTTCCGGCAAGTGTAAATTTCTTATTAGCTTCGTCCATTGCGATGTCACCGCAACCAGATACACAGCATGTACCCATACCACGAGCAACTACGGCTGCGTGAGATGTCATACCACCACGAACTGTCAGGATACCCTGTGCAGACTTCATACCTGTGATATCTTCTGGTGATGTCTCAAGACGTACAAGAACAACTTTTTCTCCTCTTTCAGCCCATTCTACAGCATCGTCAGCTGTGAATACGATCTTACCGCAAGCAGCTCCCGGAGATGCTCCAAGTGCTTTTGCAAGTGGTGTAGCCTCTTTCAGGGCTTTTGCATCGAACTGTGGGTGAAGCAGAGAGTCAAGGTTACGAGGGTCGATCATTGCAACAGCCTCTTCCTCTGTTCTCATTCCTTCATCAACAAGATCACAAGCGATTTTCAGAGCAGCTTTTGCTGTTCTCTTACCATTACGTGTCTGTAACATGTACAGTTTACCATGCTCTACAGTAAACTCCATGTCCTGCATATCTCTATAGTGTTTTTCAAGAGTTTCACAAACCTGTTTGAACTGTACGAATGCTTCTGGGAATTTCTCTTCCATTTCTGAAATGTGCATTGGTGTACGAACACCGGCAACTACGTCTTCTCCCTGTGCATTTGTAAGGAATTCTCCGAACAGACCGTTCTCTCCTGTAGCTGGGTCACGAGTAAACGCAACACCTGTACCACAGTCATCTCCCATGTTACCAAATGCCATCATCTGTACGTTAACAGCTGTTCCCCATGAATATGGGATATCATTGTCACGACGATATACGTTAGCTCTTGGGTTGTCCCATGAACGGAATACAGCTTTTACTGCTTCCATTAACTGTTCCTTCGGATCAGATGGGAAATCAGAACCAATCTTCTCTTTGTATTCAGCCTTGAACTGGTTAGCCAGCTCTTTCAGGTCTTCTGCAGTAAGTTCAACGTCCTGCTTAACACCTCTGTCAGCTTTCATCTTGTCGATCAGCTCTTCGAAATATTTCTTTCCAACTTCCATAACTACGTCAGAGAACATCTGGATGAATCTTCTGTAGCAGTCCCAAGCCCAACGAGGATTTCCTGAAGCTTCAGCAAGTGTCTCAACTACTTCTTCATTTAATCCAAGGTTCAGGATTGTATCCATCATACCAGGCATAGAAGCTCTTGCTCCAGAACGAACTGAAACGAGAAGTGGATTCTTCTTATCTCCGAATTTCTTTCCTGTAATTCCTTCCATTTTATCGATGGCTTCCATAATCTGACCCATAATTTCGTCATTGATCTGTCTGCCGTCTTCGTAGTACTGTGTACAAGCTTCTGTTGTTACAGTGAAGCCCTGTGGTACCGGAAGACCTAAGTTTGTCATTTCAGCAAGGTTTGCACCTTTTCCACCAAGAAGGTTTCTCATGGTTGCGTTACCTTCTGTAAACATATAAACCCATTTTGCCATTTGTCATGACCTCCTAAAACTAAATTTTCTAAGTCGCACTTCATATTTTACTGTTTTTGCCAGTTTTCGTCAAGACTTTCACCAATAAATCTGCTGATTTTTCCTGTGTTTTTCAGTCATTGTGCACAATTGTGCTTATTTTCGTACATTCAAGTGCAAATATACGACTTCCTTTTTTAGATATTACGCAAAAACGACTTATATCCTCTGTAAGCCTCGTATACATCTGCCTTACTTGTTACTTCCCATGGTGCATGCATACTTAAGACTGCCACACCACTGTCGATAACTTCCATGCCATAATTTGCCATGATATAAGCAATTGTTCCACCGCCTCCAATGTCGACCTTTCCAAGTTCAGCGAACTGATACGATATATCTTCTGTATTCATCGCACGACGTATTTCTGCCAGATATTCTGCATTGGCATCATTGGAACCACTCTTTCCTCTTGCTCCGGTAAATTTATTGAATACCAGCCCTTTTCCAAAGAATGCCGCACTCCGTTTTTCAAAGGCTTCCGCATACATCGGATCATAAGCTGCGCTTACATCAGAAGAAAGCATTCTGGAATTCTGAAGCGCACGACGTACTTTCAATTCTGATTCCCCTTCTGTAAGAGCTACCAGTTCTGCCACAACATTTTCAAAGAAGCGGGAATGCATACCGGTTGCACCAACACTTCCGATCTCTTCTTTGTCAACCAGGATGCAGCATGAGGTACGCACTGCTTCTTCGACATCCAGCATAGCGAATAATGAGGTAAATGCACACACTCTGTCATCCTGTCCGTAAGCCAGTATCATACTTCTGTCAATTCCACAATCTCTGGCCTTTCCTGCAGGTACGATTTCCAGTTCTGCCGACAGAAAATCTTCCTCTTCCATATCATAATAATCTGTCAGAATCCGCATGACATTGGCTTTTACTGCTTCTTTCTCACTCTCATCCAGTCTTTCTTCTTTCTCAAGCGGGCGGCTTCCGATCAGAAGATCGAGTTTTTCTCCTTCGATCACTACACTTGCTTTCTTTTCCATCTGTTTTCCTGCCAGATGGATCAGAAGATCTGTCACTACAAATACCGGATCCTCTTCTTTCTCTCCGATACTTACTTCCTGTACTGTTCCGTCGGTCTTAACAATCACTCCATGAAGAGCAAGAGGCAATGTCACCCACTGGTATTTCTTAATGCCGCCATAGTAATGCGTATCCAGGTAAGCAAGTTCTTCGTTTTCATATAAAGGATTTTGTTTCACATCAATTCTTGGCGAATCAATATGCGCTCCCAGTATGTTCATACCATTTTCCAGTGGTTCTTTTCCGATCCGGAACATGGCAATACTTTTTCCCATACATACTGCATAGACTTTATCTCCTGTTTTTAAACTTCCTTTGATATCATTCAGGTTACGATACCCCTGCTTTTCAATCTCTTTCACAGTCAGACGGATACATTCTCTCTCCGTCTTTCCTTCATCCAGGCATACTTTATATCTGTCATTGATCTGATCCAGTTCTTTTAACTGTTCCTGTGTGTATGTCTTCCATGCATTTCTTCTTTCCATTGTCAGTCTCTCCTTTCAAGTTTACGCTGTGTTTAGTATAACACAAAAAAGAAAATGGTACGCACCACTTTTCATAAATGCTACGTACCATTTTTTCTCATCTTTTATTTATTTTTATCCGGTTATTTATTTAATCCCATCTCTTCTCTTACTTCAATAAAACATTTTACGATGAAATCAATATCTTCTTTTGTATGGCTTGCACATACCTGTGTACGGATTCTTGCTTTTCCCTTCGGTACAACCGGGTAAGAGAATGCTACAACATATACACCTTTTTCCATCATACGTTTTGCGAATTCTGCTGCTGTCTTCTCATCATAGAGCATAACAGGTACGCATGGATGTGTTCCCGGAATAATATCAAATCCGTTATCTACCAGCTGTTTTCTGTAGTATGCAGTTACCTCTTCCAGGTGATCACGAAGTTCTGTACTCTCCTCCAGCATGTCAAACAGTTCCAGGCTGGCCCCTGCAATTGCCGGTGCCAGAGAGTTAGAGAACAGGTACGGACGGCTTCTCTGTCTTAACAGATCAATGATCTCTTTCCGTCCGGATGTATATCCGCCGGATGCTCCTCCAAGTGCTTTTCCCAATGTTCCGGTAATGATATCCACACGGCCTTCCACACCACAGTACTCTGCTGTTCCACGTCCGGTCTTTCCTACAAATCCGACCGCATGGCTATCATCAACCATAACCAGTGCGTTATATTTATCAGCCAGATCACATACCCCTTTTAAATTACAGATGATTCCATCCATAGAAAATACGCCATCTGTAGCGATCAGTTTGATTCTTGCTCCGGCTTCGTCTGCTTCTTTTAATTTTGCTTCCAGATCTTTCATATCGTTATTCTTATAGCGGAAACGTTTTGCTTTACACAGACGTACTCCGTCAATGATAGAAGCATGATTCAGTTCATCACTGATGACTGCATCTTCTGCTGTCAGAATTGTCTCGAATAATCCTCCGTTTGCATCAAAGCATGAAGAATAAAGGATCGTATCGTCTGTTCCCAGGAATCCGGAGATCTTTTTCTCCAGTTTCTTATGAATGTCCTGTGTTCCACATATAAAACGTACAGATGCTACTCCGTATCCTTTTTCATCATATGTTCTCTTAGCTGCCTCGATCAGTCTCGGGTTATCCCCCAGTCCAAGGTAGTTATTCGCACACATACAAAGAAGTTCTCTTCCGTCTTCCATCTTCACTCTTGCTCCCTGCGGGGATACAAAAGGTGCCTCTCCTTTGAAAAGCCCGGCTTCTTTGATTCCTTCTACTTCTTTTGTATAAATGCTTAAAATATCGTCTTTACGTGCCATTTTCTCAACCTCTCCATTTTTATTCTGCCTTTTTCCTACTTTGTTCCATGCACTCTTCTTAGTCATTTACATGTGCCCAGTCCAGAATGACTTTTCCCGAATTACCGGAGATCATAGCGTCAAATCCTTTCTGGAAATCTTTGATGTCAAAATGATGTGTGATGATATCTGAGATATCGAGTCCTGCCTGTAACATCGTAGACATCTTGTACCATGTATCCCATACTTTACGTCCATAGATTCCTTTCAGATGTAATCCGTTGAAAATTACTGTCTCAAGATCTACTTTAGCATCTGTTCTCTGTAATCCTAACAGTGCAATGTGTCCGCCGTGCTTCATATTGTGGATCATATCATCCAATGCCACCTGTGATCCGGACATCTCAAGACCGACATCAAATCCTTCTGCCATTCCGATCTCTTTCATGACATCTTTCAGATTCTCTTCTTTTAAGTTAACTGTTCTTGTTGCTCCCAGCTTCTTCGCAAGTTCCAGTCTGTATGGATTCATATCCGTTACCACAACATGTCTTGCACCCGAGAACTTCACGATTGCTGCTGCCATACATCCGATCGGGCCTGCTCCGGCGATCAGCACATCCTCCCCCAGTGCTTCAAAAGAAAGTGCTGTATGTGTTGCATTTCCAAATGGATCAAAGATTGCATACATCTCTTCCGGAATGTTCGGATTACATGGCCATACGTTACTTGACGGAATCACAAGATATTCCGCAAATGCTCCGTTACGGTTCACGCCGACACCTTTCGCATCCTTACAGTTCTCCTTGTGTCCTTCCAGACAGTTACGGCATTTTCCACATGTAATATGTCCTTCACCGGATACCAGATCACCGATCTTGAACCCCTGTACACCTTCCCCTTTTTCTACGATCTCTCCAACATACTCATGACCTGCTGTAAGGCCGATTGGAATCGTATGCTGTGCCCAGTCATTCCACTGATAAATATGTACATCCGTTCCACAGATTGCTGTCTTGTGGATCTTGATCTTCACATCATTCGGTCCTACTTCCGGAATCGGAACACGCTTCATCCACAGTCCTTCCTCCGGTTTTTCCTTTACCAGTGCCCACATCAGACCATCATTATTTAATTGCATATTATATGACCTCCCAAAAACACCATCTCCCCAGATGGCAATCTCTTTATTAACAATGGTTATTATACCACTCTTACTGCATATGCACAACCTCTAAACGATATTTTTTTGTTTAATATGACAATTTTTTCACATACTTTTTCCTTTTTTCTTGTCATTTTGCACCAAAAATAATATTTACTTTCCTGCTCTTTTCCTGTATAATCATAATCATACTTGCGAAAAGCAAAAAAACAAAAGAGAGGGGTGCGGGATTCAAAAAAATCCTGCCAAAAAAACAATGAAAGATTTAATCAAAAAATGGAACAGCATCAGCCTAATCAAACGGATCATCTGCGGATTGATCATTGGTCTGGTTCTTGGTCTTGTTGTTCCGCAGGCATCCGTAATCTCGATTCTCGGAACCATGTTCGTCGGAGCACTGAAAGGAATCGCCCCGCTTCTGGTATTCTTCCTGGTTATGAGTGCACTCTGCCACATGAAGTCTGGTCAGAAGACCAATTTAAAATTTATTATCATTTTGTACATGGTTGGTAACCTTGTATCTGCCTTTGTAGCCGTTATTGCCTGCCGGTTATTCCCGGTAACACTGACCTTTACAGACACTGCTTCTGCTACCGATATCACTCCGCCAAGCGGAATTGCGGAAGTGCTCACCAACCTTTTGAACAATCTCGTTAAGAATCCGGTTGATTCCATTGTCAATGCTAATTATATCGGTATTCTTTTCTGGGCAGTTATTTTTGGAATTGCATTAAAACACGCGAACAAGGGAACAAAAGATGCACTGGAGAACATTTCCGATGCAACGGCGACCGCAGTTCAGTGGATCATCAACTGTGCTCCGTTCGGTATCATGGGACTGATCTTCTCTACGATTTCAGAACAGGGACTGGATGCATTACTTTCTTATGGAAAGTTAATCCTCGTTCTGGTTGGAAGTATGGCTGTTGTTATCTTCATTATCAATCCGGTCATTGTATTTATTTTCACAAAACAGAACCCATTTCCACTGGTATTTACCTGTCTGAAAGGAAGCTTTATCACAGCATTCTTCACCAGAAGTTCTGCTGCCAATATTCCGGTTAATATGGAACTTTGTAAGAAACTTGGTCTGGACGAAGATACCTACTCTATTTCCATTCCACTTGGAGCTACGATCAACATGGCAGGGGCTGCGATCACAATCTCTGTAATGGCTTTATCTACCGCTCATACACTGGATATCCATGTAGATTTTCTTACATCGATCATTCTCTGTGTACTTGCTGCATTAAGTGCCGCAGGTGCTTCCGGAGTTGCCGGCGGATCTCTTCTTCTTATCCCTATGGCCTGCAGCCTCTTCGGTGTACCGAATGATGTTGCCATGCAGGCTGTCGGTGTTGGATTTATCATCGGAGTTATCCAGGATTCCTGTGAGACAGGCCTCAATTCTTCATCCGATGTACTTTATACAGCCATTGCTGATATCCGTGAAAAGAGACTTCGCGGTCGGAAATAATACATAGAAGCTGCCACTGGCAGCTTCTATTCCATATTAAAAAATACCGGGAGTGGAAGAATCTTTCTATTGATTCTTCCACTCCCGTATTTATTCTTATTTTTTCACTCAAACCATTGGATTCCGTTATCCTTTAATTGATATATCCTGCCTTTTTAAGCTCCTCTTCTGCCTTTGCAAGATTCGCATCAGACACACGGATAATCGGTCCTGTACAGCCCATTCCGCTCTCTGCATAGATGTTCTGCTTCCACAGTACTTTCACCGCATCTTCCAGATCCATAACTTCTATTCCCGCAATCTGGGATGTCACGATCTCTTTTGGCGGAGCCTTTACTTCTATGGCTTCCGATGCCGGTTTCGACATCTGTTTTCTTGCCGCCAGAATATCTTTTAAACCGGCTTTGTCTGCTGCTACAAATTCTTTCTTTGCGATCTCAAATACTTTACTTTTTACCAGCTCCGCCGCATAACGGATTGCGCCTGCGATCACCGGTGCTCCTGACGCCCTGGATACAATCATAACCAACTGTTCATAACCTTCCCCGACACCAGGGCCATAACCATATCCGGATGCTTCAAAGCTGCCTCCTGTTGTGTAAGAAGATAACATCTTCACCATGATATTTCCGGTCAGCGAATCACATACCATAATGTCCGGTGTTCCCTGCAGTACATCATTTCCACGCATTACACACCCCCCGTCAGCTCTTGCTGATTCAGCAAACGTAATGTCGTATCCGTTTTTCTCAAGTTCTTTTAATGCCATCTCCGTCTGGCGTGCACCATCCACATTCAGGATTCCCACTGTCGGATGCTCCTTACCACACGCCTTTGCAGCTATGATTCCATAGATTGTATTTTTGATCATTCCTTCTATACGGTCTGAACTGGAAGTTCCGGTTGTATTGGCAATGAACATCTCTCTTCCCTTCGCCGGAGTCACAACACGTCCAACCGTCGATACACCAATCGGGAATGGGAAATGCATCGTTACTGCACCGTCTACTTCATGCGATGCAAGCATTTCTTCCATCTTCTTATGACCTTCTTCATCATCTGTTACCTTCACGGTAGTAATGCCATCTGCTTCCAGTGTTCCGATATAATATACGTCAATTCCATCTTTTGCTGCCATCTTTGCGGCTTCCATGGCATTCTCTTCTCCATGTTCGCTACCCATTCCGGTCAGTGCAATCCTCGGTTTCTTTCCAAAGTTTCCGGTCTCCAGACCTTCTGCCATCTGCAGAAATGTGTCTGCAATGATTTTTTCAATCTTATCTGCCATCCTGCACACCCCCTATTCAGCCATCAGGGTTGCTGCAAATTCTTTCATCGCCTTTGCGATCAGTCCCTTTACTTCTTCCTCAGATACACCGGCAGCTTCTTCCTGTACAGCTGCTGTATTGCCATGAATAACGAATGATACCCCATCGAAAAGGTTCGTCATACGTCCAAGGAACAGGCTTCCTTTTCCGATGATCATTGCATTCTTAATCTTTCCATCCAGAATGTCTTCTCTTGCAAATCCTACATATGGGACACCGGAAGGAATGTGACCCTGTGTCGGTGCCCATCCGGTCAGGCCATGTTCTTTTGTAAAGTTTGCAAGTTCTTTTCTGTCCAGCTCGCCTCTCTTAACAGCCAGTGCACCGATCATCTTATAATTGGCAAGCGGTACATCTCCTGCTCCTGCCGGTTTTGTGATATCCGGATTCTGCATCTCCGGTGAGAATTTATCGATATCCGTAATTTTCATTCCTGCACGGTCAAGCGGGTCTGCTACCAGGCTTCCGATTACATTCTGCGGTGCAGAACCGGTTCCCACACTGTGGCGTCCAAGCATTCCGAGATCGATCTCCGGATTCACTCCGTCATTCTCAGATACAACAACTGCAAATCCTCCCAGGCAGTCTTCCAGGATCGGAAGGCCTTTCTTTACATGATCTTTTCCGTTCATACCAAGTTTTGCAGTACAGCCTCCTGCTGTAACGACAACCGTCTTATACGCGCCTGCTTTTACCAGTGCGGCTGCCTCGATCAGTGCATGTGTCGGTGCTGCACAGAATCCTCTGGCATCTGATCCGGTTGCATTGACAAGACCTGCCACCTCTGCTGCCGCCTTCGCAAAGTTACCGCCGCCTCTTTGGTTCATATCTCCACAAGCTTCTTCCGCACAGTCAATTACATATTCAACATCTGATTTCTCAATTCCTGCATTCTTCACAGCATAGAGAAGGGCAAGTACACTGGAAGCCTTGCTCATAAGATTTTCATGCATAACATGAGAAGACAGGTTCACATCAATGTCATGTGCCGGTTTTACACAGCCCACTAACTGATGCTCAAAATATAATGGTTCCGCATGATCTTCGCTGATCAGCGTTTCGATCTCAGAAAGTTCCACCCCTTCATGGATTTTTTCAACTATGTCATCAGAGATTACCGGATCTTTGGCAAATGTTTCTTTATATTTTTCAACAAATGCTTTGTCCAGTCTCACTACTTCGAACATATCACATGCCTGTACCAGAAGCAAGAATTCTTCTTCCGGCATGATCTCTCCATATTTTCCGTAACGTTCTGCCCCTTCTTTTTTCTTGTCATAATACGGGAATTCTATTTCGGCAAGTTCATCCGGATGTGCATTACCGATATAAGTCTGGTTCGGCCAGTAAGACACTGCCTCTTCATAAGAACGGAGATGCTCCGGTACTGCTTTTAAATATTCCGAATCTGGATTCACAACTCTTTCTGTTGTCTGTGTTGTTCCGTTGTATAAAACCATATCTGGTGTATGTACTAATACATAACTTGCCCCTTTAATTACACTGTTCATTGGTTATCCACCTTTCCATTTACCTCAAAATAAATACCCTGAAATTTAGAAAAAGGACAGTCCCTGTAGGAACACAACGGACCTGTCCTTTTCATTCGTATGAGAAACTTCGGACTATAACTGATCTCTGATAGCCTGCATCTCTGAAACGATATCATCAACATCTAATACCATTTCCATCATGCCTACCTGCTCATCATAAACCGCTTCGTCAAACTCTGCTTTCATCTCTGGTTCGCATACGTGATATACCGTGAGTCCAAGCTGGACCCCTGTCAATGGACCTGCGAAAGTAGGATCGCCTAAAGTTACAGTCTCAGCTGCAAGACCTGCAGCCTCTCCTTCTGCTGCACCAAGAACCACTACTAAGTTCTCTGCACCATATTCTTCAGCGAATTCTTTTACTCTCTTCTGGTTTTCCAGATCCATTGCGCCTGCGCTCGTTCAGACGAAACATTCCGTAGATGAGAATACGATCTCAGCACCTGCAGTTTTTACACATTCTGCGATAGCCGGTCCCGGAATTCCATCACGGTCTCCGATAATTATTGCTTTTTTCCCTTCTAAAATAGCCATAATTACGATCTCCTTTCTTTTTTATTTAAACCTTATCAAGGTCATTCATCTATGATTTAGAAATTACCTCTCGAGAATCAGATATATTTCTTAATCATTGCTTCAATTGCTTCAGCTGTACAGTCATCTTTTACCAGCTCTTCTACTTTTTCCCCGTCTTTATAGATTGCCATTACAGGAAGTCCAAGAACTTTCTGGGCAATTGCAAGACGGCGTGCTTTTGTTGTATTTAACGATGTGAATTTGAGCTTGTCCCCATAAGTATCTGCAAATTCATGTACCTTCGGCATCAGTGCCTGACAAGGAACACATCCATCTCCATAAAAGTCAACAAATACATAACCTTCTGCTTTTAATACTTCTTCTTCAAACGTAGTCTTATCTACATCTATCATGTCATTTTTCCTCCTTTTTTTATTATAATGACCCGGTTAAATTCCGGAGTTTCTCCTAAAAATAATCTGACATGCTGCGTTCGACCTGAACAGCTGCGATCGCACCATCTGCTGCCGCTGTTACCACCTGACGCAGGCTCTTTACACGTACATCTCCTGCTGCATATACACCCGGAATATTGGTATGCATATCAGCATCCGTCTTAATGTACCCTCTTTCATCCATGTCAATGACGCCTTCAAAGATCTTTGTATTCGGCACCGTTCCGATAAATCCGAACAGCCCGAACATTCCGTCTTCCGGATCTGCTTCGACTTTTGTTACTTCTCCGGTCTTAACATTCTTCACATACATTGCCTGAAGGATGTCGTCACCTTCCAGTTCTTCTACGACACTGTCCCACATAAAGAAAAGCTTCGGATTCTTGAATGCTTTTTCTTGAATTGATTTTGCAGCCCGCAGTTCATCTCTTCTGTGAATGATCGTAACTTTTCTTGCGAATTTTGTCAGATACATAGCCTCTTCTACCGCGGAATCCCCACCGCCGACTACATATACTTCAAAATCTTCAAAAAAGTTCGCATCACATGTTGCACAATAAGAAACACCTTTTCCCCTGAACTGTCCTTCTCCTTTGCATCCGATCGGTCTTGCATGTGCGCCCGTTGCAATGATCACATTTTTTCCGCGATATTCATTCTTTTCGCTCTTAAGAACCTTGACCTCTCCTTCAAGTTCTACTTCTTTGATCATATCGGATACCCTTTTTGCCCCGAATTTTTCTGCCTGCTCTGTCATTCTTGCAATCAGGGATGGTCCGGATTCCCCTTCTACAATCTGACCCGGATAATTTTCAATCTCGTCAGTAATTGCGATCTGACCTCCATCCTGACCTTTTTCGATGATCAGAACATTGAGCCGGCTTCTTCCTGCATACAGCCCCGCCGCCAGACCGGCAGGACCTGCACCCAGAATGATAACGTCATAAATCTCACTCATTTTACGTTATATCTCCTTCTATATTCACATGTACTATTCAAAAACTTTCTGTCCGTCAACTTCCGTAGTCAAAGCTTCCAGAGCTTTTTCTACGATTCCACGGCGTAATTTCTTTTCTTCTTCCTGATCCAGTGCCGGATTACCGAGTGGATGTGGAATAGCAATCGCCGGTACGATTCTATTTGCACCAACTGTCATAGAAATCGGAGTAACTGTACAGATATGTACAACAGGAATTCCTGCTCTTTCGATTTCTTTTACCATCGTTGCACCGCAACGAGTACAGGTACCTCAGGTGGAGGTCAGGATAACGGCATCTACTCCGTCAGCCTTTAATTTCTGCGAATACTCTGCTGCAAATGCTTTTGCGGATGCTACAGATGTTCCATTTCCTACAGTTGTATAGAACAGATGATGAAGCGATCCGATCACACCTTCTTTTTCCATATCGCGAAGAACATCTACCGGAAGTACACGGTCCGGATCTTCATTCGCATATACCGGATCATATCCGCCATGTGCAGTCTCATATGTCTCTTCTGTAAGATCTGTAACTCCTGTAATATCATACTCTCCATAGTGAGAAGCACTTGAACTTTCTATGTGGTCCGGGTTTCCCTTTGGAACGATACCACCGGAAGTAACCAGGGCAATCTTCGCATGTGCAAGATCCTTCACTGCCGGATTTGGTTCTACTCTGTCAAAATTCGGCATCGGATATTCTGTTACATATGGCTTGTCATTCAATTTCTTGATCAGCATCTTAACCGCACGTTTGGATCCTCTTTCTTTTTCGAAGAAGTTTACACGTACACCATTTGGGATATATCCTTCTTCTGCAGATGAACCGATTTTTTCTCCTTTTGCCAGTTTCACTGCCAACGGAGCAAGTTTCTTCACTGCATCCCTCATACCTGCCGCACTGTTCTTTGTTGAGATCATGTAGACATCATTCTTGAACATATCTGCTCCAGGGTTTTCTACATACATACCTGTAACTGCAGGAATTCCAAGTTCCTCCTGAACAGCTGCCGCAATTGTACCGCAAGCCACACCATAACGTCCTGCATTGAATGCCGGTCCTGCAATAAATACATCCGGTGCCTGCTCTTTTACCATTGCAAGAATATCTGCTTTTGCTTTTTCAAGGTTCTCATTGAAGTAAGAATCTCCGCAAATAACTGTTGCAATAATCTCTGCTTCATCTTTAAAATTCTGTGTCAGTGCCAGACCAGGTCCTACAACTTCCCCAACACGAATTTCTGCAGGATAGTCTGCTTTTTCCTCTCCACCAATCTGTGCAAAGAACTGGTTGATATAATGAACTACTTTTATCTTAGACATATTCTTATCCTCCCTCTTCTATCTTGCACTCAGCTTATTGAAACCTGTCTCATTTGTTGCACCTGTGATGACCTGAAGTTCTACTTCAAGAGATCCATCTTCGCGAAGTGTATCTTCACTTGCTCCAGCGATCTTTGTCACATAATCTAAAGTTCCAATTACTTTATCAAGTTTTGGCAGGATAACAACTTCATTTGCATTACCACCTGTTACAACCGCATCTGCTGCCACATCTGCGTCCGCAAGAGACTGTGATTTTCCATCACGTCCGGCATACTCATCTGTAATAATTACAGTCTTGATGCCTTCTGCTTCGATCTTCTTACAGTTCATAATAAGGTCTGTATCCGGATTACCAAATCCTTCCTGTGATACGATAACGCCATCCAGATCTAACATCTTACACAGTTTTGCTGTCCAGTCAGAAGATCTTTCTTTATCTGCAAGGTATACATTTTCATTTGTAATGATCTGACATACAAAGTTCAGTGTCTTTCCATGTTCTTCAAACAGATCATGAACAACCGGATTATTCTCATGTACATATGTAGGATTCTTATCACATGCAGATACACAGTTACCGGAGACGATTGCTCCGTCCATGATCTCTGTAGGACTTAAGATTGTAGGAAGTGTCTTCTTTGCATCCACTCCGTATACATAAGTGTCATGTAAGAGTCCCTGGCTTTGAAGCATCTGGACATATGCAACTCTCGGAAGATCCGGATACTGTGTGATTCCTTCTTTGATACCGCATGTCTCATACACTTTTGTCTCATCTGGTGTAAGCTCACGCGCTAATTCCCCAATGTAAGCTGCTACCCGGAATCCGGCAAACCGGACTGCTTTTTCATATTCATGCTGCTTGATACCTTCTACAGGTTCACATACCATAACCAGATTCAATGTCTTGGAAAATGGTGTGTAATCAGCTCCCGGTCCGGTCATGTCAATGATACCTTCCTGGAAACCGACGATTCTTCCTGCTGTTACAACAGCCATTCCTTTTAATGCATATGTCTTTCCGGAACCAACGGTATCAACTTTTGAAATAATTCCCGGGAATACCCCGCCTTTTCCCTCAACTTTTACTCTTGGTTCGATCACATCTTTTACCGGTGTGATTCTTACTGATTCTCCTGGTTTCGCAATATCAAAAGTGACTGTTTTGATATGCTCATCTTCCAATGCTACCGCTTTTACAGCTCCTTTATCTACATACAGGATTCCATCTTCAATCTTTGATGTATCCGCAAACTGGATATCCTTAATGTAAATATTTCCCATTTCTAATCTCACGATCTTTTCCTCCTCTTTTCATCTTCTTTTATAAAACGCTGCCCGTTTTACAACCTCTTTTATCACTGTCTTCTACCAGACATCCGCAGACGCCAGTCCGCTCTCTAATAAAGTCCAGTCAACCAATTGAAAATCCTTATAAACTTCTTCTTTGTAATACTTACTTTTATCTTGAAATTTCTGACATACCAGAATCGCATTTTCAATCAATCTGACAGATTCCCCATCCACCTTCTCCTTTCTCTCAGATATCAGCACAGATTTGTACGGTGTTTCCTTTGGTTTTACACTTCCTGATAATGGATGTGTCAATAATCTGTGACCTTCGTAAATTCTGTCCCTCACTACCTTCAGAAGTTCTTCATAAGAGAGTTCCAGATAGATTACCTCATGTGTATCATCCAGCCTGGATCGTACAAGCGGATTATTTGTGATCACCATATACTTACTCATTCATGTCCATCCTCTCTTATGTTATTTCAACCAGCCTTAGAAAATAAAAAGGACGTCCCACGCCAGTTACTGCGTTCAAACGTCCTTTTCTGTCTTTCGTCCTGTTAAATCTAATTCCTCTTACAGTACAAGATTCAGAATGTAGTCCCTTTCTCCGTCCTTTTGCCTGAAAGTTTCGTCCGGTTTTTCCCTATTTTTTCGATACCGGTTTGCCTCTTCGGCGGCTGCCCTGGCAGCTCTCTCTTGAGAAATATCATCCCACTCTTCTTTTCAGTTATAGAAAATTTTTATATCATTTATTTCCTTCTCCTATATTACATCATTGTTACTTATATTGCAATACTTTATCTTTTTTTATCTTTTTTTAGTTGTTTTGAACAATTATGTAATCTGCTTTTTGTATATTTTTCTATTTTCCCTCCGTTTTTCGTTTTCACTTATTCATTATTCACAAAGTCTTTTTTCTTTATTTTACTTTTTTATTTTTTAAGAAATTATGATAGTAATCGTCATGCAGTTCTTTCATCTGGCTGCTCAGGAAGAACAATGCAAGAATATTAGGAATTACCATCAATGAATTGAAACAGTCTGCCATATTCCATACCAGATCAACCTGTGCAAGTGAACCTAACAATACACAGAGCGAAACCAGAACCGCATACGGCTTTACTGCCTTTTTTCCAAATAAATATTTCACATTGGCCTGCCCAAAGAAATACCAGCCAATAATCGTCGAAAATGCGAAAAAGAACATACAGATTGCAATAAATACATTACCGAATTTTCCGAATACACTCGAAAATGCATACTGGCTGAGTGCTGTACCTGTAAGCCCTGTCGGAATCGACTGTGTTGTAATAATCACCAGTGCCGTCAGATTCAGAATTACAAAGGTATCAATGAATACACCGATCATTGCTACAAATCCCTGCTCTACCGGATGTTCTACTTTCGCTACCGCATGTGCGTGAGGCGTCGATCCCATACCTGCTTCATTCGAGAACAGTCCTCTTGCCACACCTTTTGTGAGTGCAAGCTTTACCGTTGCTCCCACTGCTCCGCCACTGACTGCAGACGGTTTAAAAGCACCTACAACGATAGAATAAAATGCATATGGGATTTCTTTAAAGTTTGCAAAGATTACAATCAGTGATCCGATAATATAAAAACATGCCATGATTGGAACAATCGTCTCTGTAACTTTTGCAATTCTGGAAATTCCTCCGACAAATACAAACAATGCGATAGCCGCTATAATGATCCCCACCACTATCTGTGGTATACCAAATGCAGTATGAAATGCTGACGCTATCGAGTTGGACTGTACCGCATTTCCCATAAATCCCAGTGCAAAAATAATCAGAACAGAAAAGACAGCTGCCAGGATTTTTCCAAAAGTACCTTTGAAAGCCGCCTGGATATAATAAACCGGTCCGCCTGTTACATGCCCGTCTTTTCCTACATGCTTATATTTCTGAGCCATAATAGCTTCTCCGAAAATGGTCGCCATTCCAAGAAATGCCGCAATCCACATCCAGAAAATCGCTCCCGGTCCGCCTATTGCCAATGCTGTTGCCGCTCCTGCAATATTCCCCGTTCCTACCTGTGCTGCAATAGCCGTTGCAAGTGCCTGAAATGATGACATACCGTCTTTTCCCGCCGTTCCTTTTTTCGAAAACAGTCCGCCAAACGTTCTTTTCCACCCGGCCTTAAATCCACGTATCTGGATAAATCCGAGCCGGATCGTAAATATAACACCTCCTCCTAACAGCAGAATGATCAAAATATAATCTGCCAGATAATGCTGAATCAGTAATACGATATTATTCAGTTTATCCAAAGTCTTTCCTCCTTACTTATAGATTTTACGAATAATGAATTAAGTCTTTTCTATAAATATACTCTTTCATTTATTTTAAATCAATATTTTATTTTATTTTTTATTTTTTTGTACATTATGCACAAATCAATTTCTACATACCTGCATATATAAAAAAAGACCGTGAAACCGCCATGCATGCACTTTGGCATACATAGCCGATTCCACGGTCTCTTATTTTATCCCTTATGCTTCAATTTTCTGATTCTTACCACTCGAATTTCTTCTCAAAGTAAGCATCCAGATCTTCAATCTTGATTCTTTCCTGTTCCATGGTATCTCTGTCACGGACAGTTACTGCTCCGTCTTCTTCAGAATCGAAATCATATGTTACACAGAATGGTGTTCCGATCTCGTCCTGACGACGGTAACGTTTTCCGATATTTCCACGGTCATCATATTCGCAGTTGTATTTCTTGCTTAACTGTGCAAATACTTTCTCTGCGCCTTCATTCAGCTTCTTAGAAAGCGGAAGCACACCGATCTTAACCGGTGCCAGTGCCGGATGGAAGTGAAGAACCGTACGTGTATCAGGCTTCTCCTCTGTTCCGATCTCTTCTTCATCATAAGCACTGCAAAGGAATGCAAGTACCATACGGTCTGCACCGAGTGACGGCTCGATAACGTATGGGATGTATTTTTCCTTTGTCTCATCATCAAAGTATGTCAGATCCTGTCCGGATACATTCTGATGCTGTGTTAAGTCGTAATCTGTACGGTCAGCGATTCCCCACAGTTCTCCCCATCCGAATGGGAATAAGAACTCAACGTCTGTTGTTGCTTTACTGTAGAAAGAAAGCTCTTCTTTATCATGATCACGGTAACGTACTTCATCATCTTTCAGTCCTAATGCAGACAGCCAGTTCAGACAGAACTTCTTCCAATAATCAAACCATTCAAGGTCTGTGTCCGGTTTGCAGAAGAATTCCAGTTCCATCTGTTCGAACTCTCTGGTACGGAATGTAAAGTTACCAGGTGTGATCTCGTTACGGAATGATTTACCGATCTGTCCGATACCAAATGGCAGTTTCTTTCTGGATGTACGCTGTACATTCTTGAAGTTTACGAAGATTCCCTGTGCAGTCTCCGGACGGAGATATACCGTATTCTTCGCATCCTCTGTTACTCCCTGGAATGTCTTGAACATCAGGTTGAACTGACGGATATCTGTAAAGTCATGCTTTCCACATGTCGGACATGGGATCTGATTCTCATCGATAAAGTTCTTCATCTGCTCCTGTGTCCATGCATCTACCGCACCATCCAGTTCAATGTTATTCTCTGCACAATAATCTTCGATGACTTTATCCGCACGGAAACGTTCGTGACACTGTTTACAATCCATCAGAGGATCACTGAATCCTCCGAGATGTCCACTTGCGATCCATGTCTGTGGATTCATAAGGATCGCACAGTCCACACCTACATTGAACGGAGATTCCTGAATGAATTTCTTCCACCATGCTTTTTTTACATTGTTTTTCAATTCTACTCCGAGATTACCATAATCCCATGTATTTGCAAGCCCGCCATAGATCTCAGATCCCGGATATACAAATCCTCTTGCTTTCGCCAATGAAACGATCTTATCCATAGTCTTTTCTGCCATTTTTTTATCCTCACCTTCTAAAAATATTCATAATTGTAATTAATTATAGCGTCTGACTTCTTTGTTTTCAAGCCTTATCGCACAATTGTTTCCAATATCTCCAATGATTTGAAGCGTTTTCCCAGATATTCATCCAGATATGCTTTTGTAAGTTTCTTCAGTTCTTTCAGCACATCTTCTTTTACCACGAAAGTATATAGTTTCTCAACCGGAGAACACACGATGTACTGCAGTGTATATAATGTCGACGGAAGCAGCCGGATTCCATCGGAAATATGTCCGGCACACTGCGTGCATATCACACCACCCCGCCGTATACTGAACACTTTTTCCCGCTCTCTGTCCCCGCACATAATACATTCCATCACCTGCGGTCCTTCCCCGTTCACGGTAATTGTCTTCAACTCATAGATGCATCGTATCAGTTCATTCGGAATATGGACATTCGTCAACGCTCGCAGCGTCTGATACAGAAGTTTCAGCATCTCTGTCTCATCATTCGCCTCTCTTGCATAATATCCCGCCAGATCCATAAAATAGAATCCATAATACGCACCTTCTACATCTGTACGCAGTTCCTGGAAATAATTGGAAATAGAGGCCGACACCAGTGTGTAGGATGTCCGCCCCTCATACACAGTAAACTCTCCAAAAGAAAAAGGGCTCGTCACTCCCATCAGTGCGCTGTTCGGTCTTCTTGCACCGCGTGCGAATGCCGAGATCTTCCCTCTTTCCCTGGTCAGTATTACCACTCGTCTGTCATATTCACCTATCGGTGCTGCTGTCAGTATCATGCCAGTCAGTGTAATCTGATTTACCAATTGTATCTCCTTCTTTGTATCTGTTCATCGTCTCCTCACAGATACGCATTCCCTTATAATACAGATAATCTTCTATCTTTCCCGTTGTGACGAATCTGTCCCAGTACTCTTCCATATGATCACCTCATCCTTTGCCAGGGCATATTTTTTCTAATGCTCCAAGATTAGGTTCTCCCATGGATACTGCTTTTTATTCGTCCTCGCGGTATCCAAAATTTTTCATCAGGAATTCACTGTCTCTCCAGTCTTTCTTTACTTTGACCCAGAGCTTGAGATTGACCTGCTGATCCAGCATTTTCTCGATCTCATAACGTGCAGTACTTCCGATCTTTTTCAACATACTTCCTTTTTTACCAATAATTATCCCCTTGTGTGAATCGCGCTCACAGATAATTGTTGCATCGATGTGCATCACTTTATTTCTGACTTTCATACTGTCGATGGCAACTGCGATACCGTGCGGAATCTCTTCCTGCAAGCAGTGCAGTGCTTTTTCACGGATCAGTTCGGCCACAATCTGACGCTCCGGCTGATCTGTAATGGTATCTTCATCATAGAACTGTGGTCCGTACGGAAGGTATTTCATGATCACTTTTACAAGCTCATCGGTATTGTCACCGTTTCTCGCAGATACCGGAACGATTTCTGCAAAGTCATAGACATCTTTGTACGCAGCGATTGAAGGAAGAATCTCTTCCTTCTTCACGCTGTCGATCTTATTGATGACCAGAACGACCGGTGTCTTTACCTTTTTAAGCTGGCTGATGATATGCTGTTCACCTGCTCCGATAAATGTTGTCGGCTCTACCAGCCAGAGCACCACGTCAACTTCATTCAATGTACGTTCTGCCACATTGACCATATACTCCCCAAGCTTGTTCTTTGCTTTATGGATTCCCGGTGTATCCACGAACACAATCTGACCGTCATCTGTTGTAAGTACGGTCTGGATACGGTTACGTGTCGTCTGTGGTTTATTCGATGTAATCGCGATCTTCTGTCCGATCAGCTGGTTCATCAGAGTTGATTTTCCAACGTTTGGACGACCGATCAATGTTACGAATCCTGATTTATAATCCTTTTTCATATTTTCTCCTGTTCTTTTATCCGTTGAAGACAACTAAAATGTCGTCACATTTTTAAACATATCTTTTGCTTCTTCTATCTTCTCTTCGCTTCCGATCACGCAGACCTGTCCGGCTTTCATCACTGCCTCTACGACATCCGCCAGTTTCCGGATATCTTCCTGTCCTGCCTCAAGGATCTGCAGACGCTCTTTCTTGATTGTCTCTGCACTGACTTTATTCATGTACAGATTGAACGAACGGTCTCCTTTTGCAGACGGTGTCATCGGCTGGTCAATATTACTCATAGTTCCGATAATATATTTATTCATATCACGATCGCTGACGGTAAAGTTTCTCAGATAATCGGCAATGCCTTCGTAAACTTCCATCGTTCTTTCCAGGTTCGGATCACGGTAAGATACAAAATAGCCCTCTCCGGTACGGCTGAATCCGCTCATGCAGCCATAAGCGCCGCCTTTGACACGGATATTCTGCCACAGGTAATCATAGCTTAAGATCACCTTTAAGATCTGCAATGCACCCGTATAATCTGCCCCGTTATCAATAAAGTTGCCGACTCTTGCCACATACTGAACTTTGGAAGCAGTCTTGAATCCTTCATTCTTCATCTCACAGTGCAGTACGCATCTGGTATCTTCCACCGGATCTTCGAACATTGCTTTCTTCAGACCTTCTACCAGCTCTTCCATGCCGTTCAGGCCCTCTTTTGCAGCCGTGTAACTGATCATCATATTGTCTGCACGGAACAGCTTATGGGCCAGCATCTGAAGCTTCTGTACCAATACGTCTTTTTCTTCTTCAAAATGTTCCTCGATATAAGCGATCTTATCATAGAACTCGATACCGCTTGTCATGTCTTTTAACTTAGATGACGGAGATGCATAAGACATCGCACGAAGCACTGCTGTTGTATGTCCGGATGACTGGAATTTCATAAGAAGTCTTGACTTCTGCATCGCAAGAATCTCTCTGATTCTCTTGGTATCTCCCAGTTTCGAACGTGTCAGGATCTCCTTCATCATCCGGAATACGACTGGCAGTTTCTGATATAATGCCTTTCCTTTGATTTCAAATGTTGCTTTGAATTCTTTTTCCGGCACTTTGGAAATGTCTGTATACAGTTCCAGTGATGTTCCGATACCGCCGGTATGCACGTTGATCTCATTAAAGAGTTCTCCGTACTTATAATTCTCGGTATCAATGACTCCAAGTACTCCCTGCAGGATTCCGACATACGGAAGATCTGCTTCTTCCACACCTGACATATCGAATAACACATCCACGTATCCGATGCCATTTGTCTCAATCTCATGGTATACTACCGGTACATCTGCGATTCTTTTTTCTTCATTGATGATTGGCTCAATCTCTTTTGAAATATCTTCTCTTGAAAGAACCGGGATCTTCTCAAGATCTTCTACTGCATCCGGTGCTGACTGATATGCCTCTAATGCATTGGAACGCTCTACCAGTTCTTTTCTTTCTTCTTCTGTAAGACTTTCTTTGTATGCCTGCAACTTCTCCTGAAGTTCTTTGTCCATTCTTGCAGTACGTCCTTTTTCCGGCTTGATCAGCACAATCGCACCGTGCGTATTCTCTAACAGATATTTGCGGATCAGTTCTTCATAATATCCTGTTCCGACCTGTGCCTTTAAGAACTCGAATGTATCCAGCGCTTCGATATGGATAAATGGTTTTTCGTCATCGTATAACCAGCTGTCCATAATCTGCAGTCCGTACATCAGTCCCTTCGGATAACCTCCGAAATCCGCCTCTCTGTAACGGAACTCATTATAATTGATTCCGGCTTCGAGAGCTTTCTTATCCATTCCATTTTCAACAATATCTTTTAATGTATCCTCGATTACTTTCACAAATGCTTCTTTCTGTTCTACATTCGCATTCTTCGCAATGACAGAAAAGATCGGCTGATAAATTCCGTTGTCATACGATCCCATAATGTCTTTTCCGATCCCGGCATCCGTAAGTGCTCTCTTAAGCGGTGCTCCCGGTGCAGATAACAATGCATAATCCAATACTTCAAATGCCAGATACAGCTTCTCATCCAGGCTTGTTCCAATGACTTTATTGTAAGAAATGTAAGTATTATCCTCTTCTGATTCATCGCTTGCTATGGAATATGGCATCTCTTTTTCGATCACTTTATCAAATGGTTCCTGATAGCGGATCTTGGAATCTACCGGCGCATAGTCGAATTTGCTCAGATATTCCTGATCCAGCCAGTTTAATTTTTCTTCCATGTCCATATTTCCATACAGGTAAATGTAACTGTTTGACGGATGATAATATCTTCTGTGGAAATCCAGGAACTGCTCATACGTAAGTTCCGGAATCACTTCCGGATCCCCGCCAGATTCGTTCGCATATGAGGTATCCGGGAACAGTGTATTCAATACCACTCTGTCCAGCACACCTTCCGGTGAAGAGAATGCTCCCTTCATCTCATTATATACAACACCGTTGTAAGCCAGATCATCTTCCAGAGAATCCATCTTGTAGCTCCAGCCTTCCTGACGGAAGATCTCTTCATGCTGATAAATATTCGGATAGAATACCGCATCCATATATACATGCATCAGATTCTGGAAATCCTTATCATTACAGCTTGCTACCGGGTAAACCGTCTTATCCGGATAAGTCATTGCATTTAAAAATGTATTCAGTGAACCCTTTACCAGTTCTACGAACGGATCCTTCGCCGGGAAATTCTTAGATCCACACAGTACGGAATGTTCCATGATATGTGGTACTCCGGTACTGTCTGACGGCGGTGTACGGAATCCGATATTGAATACCTTGTTGTCATCATCATTTTCTATCAGTAAGATCCTTGCCCCGCTCTTCTTATGCTTTAACAGCATTCCGTGGGATTTGATCCCTTTTAAATCTTCTTCCTTTACTAATTCGTAAGCACTTAAGTCTTTTACACTCATGAATTTCTATGTTCTCCTTTCGTCTGCAATCTTCCATTTTCCCAAAGCAGAAGATTCTTCTGCCCCGCAATATATCTACTGGAATAATTGCCACTCATGCAAGATATTATAACACCTTTCTTATTATTCTGCACCTATCAAAAAAAGACTCCAAAGCAACTTTTGCGCCACATACTTTTATGCAAGGCAAAGAGTCTTTGAAGTCTCTGCTAATTTTAATTTTTTAACAAATCATTTATGAATGGCTTTCTGTTCTCTTCTTCATGAGCAGTAAAGCTGCTACCAGAAGTACCATACCGATTGGAAGACAGATCAATGCATTCTGAACAAATCCGGCAATTACATAAGTAATGCAGGAAACAACTGCAACGGTTGCCGCATACGGTAACTGTGTCGTTACATGGTTGACATGATTACACTGCGCTCCCGCGGATGCCATGATCGTTGTATCCGAAATAGGCGAACAATGATCTCCACATACAGCTCCCGCCATACAAGCTGAGATAGAGATGATCATCATAGTCTCGTTCGTTCCCTGGAATACCGCTACTACGATCGGAATCAGGATTCCGAATGTTCCCCATGATGTTCCAGTTGCAAATGCAAGGAAGCATCCTACGAGGAAGATAATTGCAGGCAGGAAGTTTAATAATCCTCCAGCTGCGGACTGCATAACATTAGCCACATACTCTGCTGCGCCAAGACTGTCTGTCATTGCTTTTAATGTCCATGCAAATGTCAGGATCAGGATTGCAGGTACCATAGCCTTGAATCCTTCCGGAACACATTCCATAGATTCACGGAACTTAAGTACTTTTCTAAGTGCATAGAATACAACCGTAACAACCAATGCGAAGAAACTTCCAAGCATCAGACCTACCGATGCATCACTTGCCGAAAATGCTTTAACAAAGCCTGTTCCACTAAAGAAGCCTCCTGTATAAAGCATACCGCAGATGCAGAAAATGATCAGGACCACTATCGGGAATACCAGATCGATCACTTTTCCCTTTTCTTTTACGATCTCATTCTCAGCATTTGCATATGGCCTGTCCGGTGTAGTATAGATATCACCCTTTACAGCATTATCTTCATGTAATTTCATCGGGCCATAATCAATCTTAAGCACTACGATCAAAACCATTGCAAGAATTGTGAGTAAAGCATAATAGTTATATGGAATCGCACGCATAAAAATAGAAAATCCATCTTCACCTTTTACAAATCCTGTTACAGCCGCTGCCCATGATGAGATTGGAGCGATGATACATACCGGTGCCGCTGTCGCATCGATCAGATACGCCAGTTTTGCACGTGATACATTGTGCTTATCTGTGATCGGACGCATAACACTTCCAACTGTCAGGCAGTTAAAATAATCATCAATAAAGATCAGGATTCCAAGCACGATCGTTGCAAGCTGTGCCCCAACTCTTGTCTTGATGTGAATACTAGCCCAACGCCCAAATGCTGCCGAACCTCCTGCATTATTCATCATGCAGACCATAATTCCAAGAATAACCAGGAATACCAGGATTCCCATATTATAGCTATCTGTCAGTACTCCTACGATTCCATCTTCAAATATATGCAATACTGCCTTTTCAAAATGGAAATTAGACCAGAAGATTCCTCCGATCGCAATTCCGACAAACAAGGAACTATACACTTCTTTCGTGATCAGTGCAAGACCAATTGCCACAATTGGGGGTACCAGTGCCCAGAATGATGAATACATCTTTGGTACATACTCTTTTCCTCCATCTGCCGCAAATACGGTAATTGCACCGCATGCAAAGATCATGAGGCAGGTGAGTACGGCAAAGAGTAATTTTTTTCTTTTTCTCATAACTCTCTCCTTCGTTTTTTTCCAAAAAAATACCATGAACAATTTCCTCTGCGTGGATTGCTCATGGCATATATCATCTTATAAGCAGGACATCCGTATTTTCAGATCATTCAACACTTCATTTATGTCCTCTATATAACTCTAAATACAAATTACATAATTAAACTCTTATATCTTCTATATACTCCGATAGCGCTCCACTTACTGAAGTGACAGTCCGCAGCATATTCTGCTGCGTCCCAGGAAGTATATCTCGAATATAATAAGGGATGATATCTTCCTTCGGCAGTTTTCCCTTTCAGGCAGAAATGATTTCCCTTTATCTGTTGTTCTGCCTTACTGATGAAACCTGCGCCTCTATCTAGTCTCATTATTCATATAATAATATTTTTATCATCTTTGATCTATTTTGTCAATACAATATGGCAAATGCATGGCAACGCAAAACTCCCGCAGATCCTTTCGAATCTGCGGGAGTCATGATTTATACTATTCTATTGCTAATCAGATATGATTACTCCTCTACTTTGTAAAGGTCTGCCAGTTTTGACAGGTAATCGTATCTTTCCATAGCCTCTGCCTCATTCTTAGCGAAGAGTCTTGCAGCCTTTTCCGGATTAGCTCTCTTAAGAGCATTGTAACGAACTTCTCCGTCAAGGAATGCCTGGTAATCTTCTTCCTTAGGCTGTTTGCTGTCAAGAGTGAACTTGCTTCCCTTTTCAGCTGCTGGATTGAATCTGAAGTTGTTCCAGTATCCGCATTCTACTGCTAACTGTTCCTCTGTCTGAGCTTTGCTCATACCCTTCTTGATACCATGGTTGATACATGGAGCGTATGCGATGATCAGAGATGGTCCCGGATAAGCCTCAGCCTCTGCAATTGCTTTTACAGTCTGGTTGAAGTCTCCACCCATAGCGATCTGTGCAACGTATACATATCCATAGCTCATAGCCATGCTTGCAAGGTCTTTCTTCTTCGTCTCTTTTCCGCCTGCTGCGAACTGAGCTGTAGCACCAGTCTTAGTAGCCTTAGAAGACTGTCCACCTGTGTTAGAGTAAACCTCTGTATCGAATACCATGATGTTGATGTCTTCACCACTTGCTAATACGTGGTCAACTCCACCGAATCCGATATCGTAAGCCCATCCGTCACCACCGAAGATCCACTGAGATTTCTTACCGAGGAAGTCTTTATTCTTAACGATGTCTTTGCATGTATCACAGTCACATCCGTCTAATGCTGCAACTAATTTATCTGTAGCATCTCCGTTTGTAATACCACATGTGAATGTATCGAGGTATTCCTGGCAAGCTGCCTTAACCTCTGCTGAAGCCTGCTCTGATGCTGCAACAGTTTCAACTTCTTCTTTCAGTCTCTTTCTGATTGCTTTCTGAGCAAGTAACATACCATATCCAAACTCTGCGTTGTCTTCGAACAGTGAGTTAGACCATGCAGGTCCCTGTCCCTTAGAGTTCATTGTGTATGGTGTAGACGGTGAAGAGTTACCCCAGATTGAAGAACATCCTGTTGCATTAGCGATGTACATTCTGTCACCAAATAACTGTGTGATCAGTTTTGCATAAGGTGTTTCTCCACAACCTGCACAAGCTCCTGAGAACTCAAGTAATGGCTGTTTGAACTGGCTTCCCTTAACTGTCTCTGGTTTGAATTTAGCAACAACTTCTGGTTTAACCTCGATCTCACGTCCGAAATCAAAGATATCCTGCTCTGCTGCATTTTCTTCCATGTTTGCCATAACAAGAGCTTTTTCACCCTTCTTACCTGGGCAAACGTTTACACAAGATCCACATCCTGTACAGTCATAAGCTGATACAGTCATAGTGAATTTCATTCCCGGCATACCGATCATATCGATAGCTTTTGTTCCTTCTGGAGCTTTTGCAAGCTCTTCCTCTGTAAGTGCTACCGGACGGATAACTGCATGTGGGCAGACATATGCACAACGGTTACACTGGATACAGTTTTCTGACTGCCATACAGGGATATCTACTGCGATACCACGTTTCTCATATGCTGCACTACCTGATGGTGTAGATCCATCTGCATAGTCAGTAAATGTAGATACTGGCAGAGTATTTCCTTCCTGAGCATTAACCTTAGACTGGATGTTCTTAACGAATGCTACAACATCGTCTTTTCCACCCTTAACTTCTGGTGTGAATAATCCTTCGTCTTCACAAGATTTCCAAGATTCCGGAACTTCGATCTCAACTACCTGTTTAGCACCGGCATCGATAGCATCGTAGTTCATCTGTACGATCTTGTCACCTTTTCTTCCGTAAGTAGCTTTTGCAGCTTTCTTCATCAGATCGATTGCTTCTTCTTCCGGAATGATAGATGCCAGTTTGAAGAATGCTGACTGAAGGACTGTATTGATACGTCCGCCAAGTCCGATCTCTTTACCGATCTTGATACCATCAATTGTGTAGAACTTGATGTTGTGATCAGCGATGAATGCTTTTACCTGTCCTGGTAAATGTTTCTCAAGACCTTCCATGTCCCAAGAGCAGTTCAGAAGGAATGTTCCTCCGTCAACTAATTCCTGAACCATGTTGTATTTGTTTACATAAGATGGGTTGTGACATGCTACAAAGTTAGCCTTGTGAATCAGGTAAGTAGATTTGATTGGCTTCTTACCGAAACGCAGGTGAGACATTGTAACACCACCAGACTTCTTAGAGTCATAGTCGAAGTAAGCCTGTGCATACATGTCAGTATTGTCACCGATGATCTTGATAGAGTTCTTGTTAGCTCCTACAGTACCGTCAGCTCCAAGTCCCCAGAACTTACAGTTGATTGTTCCTTCTGGTGTTGTAACCAGTGGTGCACCAACTTCAAGTGAAAGATTTGTAACATCATCGTTGATACCGATTGTGAATCTTTCTTTGTCTGCGTTGTTGAATACTGCAACGATCTGTGCAGGTGTTGTATCTTTAGATCCTAATCCGTAACGTCCGCCGTTAACCGGTACTGCGTCGAACTTAGATCCCTTTAATGCAGAAACAACATCCAGGTATAATGGCTCTCCCTGAGCTCCTGGTTCTTTTGTTCTGTCAAGTACATTGATGTATTTTACTGTGTCAGGAATTGCATCAATTAATGCCTGTGCACAGAATGGTCTGTAAAGACGAACCTTAACAACACCAACTTTTTCCCCAGCTGCTGTTAAGTAGTCGATTGTCTCTTCGATTGTGTCACATACAGAACCCATAGCGATGATAACTTTCTCTGCATCTGCTGCTCCGTAGTAGTTGAAGAGTTTGTAGTCCGTTCCGATCTTCTCGTTAACTTTATCCATGTACTCCTGTACGATAGCCGGCATAGCGTCGTAGTATGGGTTACATGCTTCTCTTGCCTGGAAGAAGATATCCGGGTTCTGAGCTGAACCTCTCTGGCATGGGTGATTTGGATTCAGTGCATGATTTCTGAATGCATCGATTGCGTCCATATCTACCAGATCTTTCAGATCTTCATAATCCCATGTCTCAATCTTCTGAATCTCGTGTGATGTACGGAATCCATCGAAGAAGTTGATGAATGGAAGTTTTCCTTTTAATGCTGCACAGTGTGCAACTGGTGTTAAGTCCATAACTTCCTGTACGCTGGATTCGCAAAGCATTGCTGCACCAGTCTGACGACAGGCGTAAACATCAGAGTGATCTCCGAAGATATTCAGTGCGTGGCTTGCAAGCGCACGAGCGGATACGTTAAATACTCCAGGAAGCTGTTCTCCTGCTACTTTATATAAGTTAGGAATCATTAACAGAAGTCCCTGTGATGCTGTAAATGTTGTTGTCAGAGCACCAGCAGAAAGAGATCCGTGTACTGCTCCTGCAGCACCAGCTTCTGACTGCATCTCTGTTACCTGAACAGTCTGTCCAAATATGTTCTTTCTTCCTTCTGTAGCCCATTCATCTACATGTTCCGGCATAACTGATGATGGTGTAATAGGGTAAATTGCTGCAACTTCTGTATATGCATATGAAGCATGAGCTGCGGCCTGGTTACCATCCATGGTCTTCATTTTTCTTGCCATTTTCGTTGTTCCTCCTTGATAATAGTACAAATCATATATTGACGTGTATGGTTTTATTATATCTCCTGTCTATGGAAAAGTCTAGTTATTCTCTTGGTTATTTTGTTCATTTTTAGGTACAAATGCGGATTCTTGTAGCATTTTGTCGGGCATATTTGCCCATAAAACCGAGAATAAATCCCAAATTCATTTGGAAAGAATATGCTTAATAAGCACATACATCACAATCGCAAATGCAAATAAATACCCAATCGCACCAATTGCCGGGATTCCGCAGATCTTCGGGCTCATATTGGTAGTGCAGATAATGCTTGAACTGATCAGCAATGCCATCACCCACAATCCCATTACCACATTCCGCACCAGACGCCTCAGTAACTGTGCCAGATCGTTGGATGCATGCAGATCCAGGTTAACTCTTGTCTGACCTTTCATCAGACCATGTAGTGCATCCGCTGCAAGTCCCGGGACTTCTACTGCTTTATGCATCGAACGGTAAAGATTCTTTCCTGCATGTTTTAATTCTTTTTTCCAATCCAGATCTTTCCACATACTCTCTGAAATATGTCTGGATGCGATCTCGATCATATTGATCTGTGGAGCAATGTCTGCAAGCACGCCTTCCATGTTAGTCAATCCTCTTGCCAGCATCGTCAGACCATGCGGCATACGGATCTTATTTTCCTTCATCACTTCCATAAGATCCATCATCACTTCTGCAACATCGATCTCTCCCATATCTAAGGACCCATACTTCGACATCAGTTCACTGATATCTTCATACAATACGCTCTGATCTGGTTTCTCTTTAAATTCACCCAGTGCCATGACTGCTTCCTGGATCATGCCGATATCATTTTCTGCAATACCGCGGATTGCTTTTCCGATCAGTTCTTTATCCCGTTCGGTCAGTCTTCCCATCATTCCCATATCGATCCATACAATCTTGCCATCCTGGATCTTTACATTTCCCGGGTGGGGATCTGCATGGAAGAAACCGTCTTCCATCACCTGTTTGATATAATTATCGATCAGCTTGATCCCGATCTCTTCCAGATCGTATCCGCCTGCCAGAAGTTTCTCTTTATCATCGATCACAGGCCCTTCGATGTATTCCATGACCAGCACATGCATGGTTGTATATTCCTGATATAGTTTCGGTGTTCTTACATATACGACATCCGCATTCCGTCTGGCAAACTCTTCCATATTCGATGCTTCGGTGAGAAAATTCATCTCTTCCCGTGTCACATTCCAAAGTTCATCCAGTACCTGGTCGAAGTCAGCCATTCCTTTCAGACTGATCGGCGGCATCAGCTTTACTGCCTTCCGAAGGAGTCCGATATCTCTTGCCATAATTTCATAAATGCCTGTTCGCTGAACCTTGATAACAACCTGTTCACCGCTGAGCAGTTCTGCTCTATGGACCTGTGCAATGGATGCTGATCCCAGTGGTGTATCGGAAATAAATGCAAATATTTCATTCCACGGACAACCATATGCCTGTTCGATCACTTCTTTTACTTCCGGAAATTCCATCGGAGTTACTTCTGAACGCAGACACATCAGTTCATCACAATACCTTTTCGGTAAAATGTCTGAATGCAGTGACATAATCTGACCGATTTTAATATAAGTAGGCCCCAGATCCTCCAGTATCATCCGGAGTTTCTGAGGCGTAATTCCCCTGGTGATTCCATATTTATGAAGTACGGATGTAATCTCCTTTAACCTGGTACGATATTCTTTGGATTCTCCCTTACTCATGAACCTGTTCCTCTTTAAATATCTTCGTTCTCAGCTGTCTCTTCTTCCGCTGCTTTCTCTGCCGCATCTTCGCATACGGATTCGTCTGCCACATCTTCTACCGTCTCTGCCGCTTCAAATTCTTCCTGTTTTTTCTCCATCTCATCAATTCTCTGTTTCAACAATGCCATCTGTTCCGGAGTCATCTTATCCAAAAGCTCATCCAGTTCTTCCGGTGAAGATGTTTTTACTTTTACATTCACTTTTTCTTTTACTGTCGACTTGATGTTATGCTTAAGTTCTTCATTCAGTGCTTTGCCCTGTTCAACAGTCAGCTCACCCTTTTTCACCATCTCATCCAGAAGTTCTTTTGATTTCTCTCCTGTGACTGCAACTGCTCCGATTCCTGCAAGTAATACTTTCTTTAATCCGCTTCCTAATTTTTCCATAGGTCGTTCTCCTTTCGATGTCTATATAGACAGGCTTTCCAAAAGCTTTGGAATAAATATGATCATCCCTGCAATTGCTGCCATGATTGCCGCGATCAGTACTGCTCCTGCTGCTGCATCTTTGGCAAGCTTTGCAAGCGGCTTTCTCTCTTCCGTGACCAGATCGACCACTGCTTCTACCGCCGTATTCACCATTTCCAATGCCATGACAAGACCAAACAATGTCAGGCAGATACACCACTCTACCGGTGTAATATGAAATACGAATCCTGCGATCACCACACAAACCATTGCCACACAATGAATCTTCATATTCCGTTCCTTCGTTACCACTGCAAATATTCCGGCAAATGCATAACCGAAGCTTTTATACAATGGATCTTTCTTTTGTTTCTTCATTTTTGCACCTGTCCTTTGTTTTCTTACATTTTAACACATTTTGCACAAATTTACACAAACATTGTATGTATTTTGTTTTATTTTAGAAATAATACGGACTTTTAAAGAAAAGTATGACCTTTTATAAATTCTGCATCCAGCATAATTTTTCTATCAAAATAAGAGGACAAAAATAAATACAGGGATTCTGCTTCTTATACCAAAATCCCTGTATTTTATCACCATATGCTCTACAGAACTTATATTCTATTATACATTCTCTACATTCATTCCTTTGAGAATTCTCTGATTCTTCTCTTCCACATTCAGCTTTTCCGTAAATGCTTTCGTTTCTTTTACTATGACTTTGCTGAGCGCAAGCAAGGCTATCAGATTCGGGATTGCCATCAATGCATTGAAGATATCTGCGATATTCCATACTGCCGCAACCGTCATATATGGTCCGATGAATACACATATAATATAAAGCCATCTATACGCTCTTACAGCTTTCATATTCTTATTAAACAGATATTCCAGGCATCGTTCTCCGTAATAATCCCATCCAAGAATCGTTGTAAATGCAAAAAATACCAGACAAATCATCAATGCAAAGGATGCCACAACCGGCGGGAACGGAAGTCCCTTCTGGAAGGCCGCTGTCGTAATTTCCACACCTTCCAGTCCCGTATTCCATGTTCCTGTAATGACAATAGAAAGTCCTGTCATCGTACAGATTACGATCGTATCAATAAATGTACCGGTCATTGACACCAGTCCCTGTCTTGCAGGTTCTTTGGTCTGTGCTGCAGCCGCTGCGATCGGTGCGCTTCCAAGTCCGGATTCATTCGAGAAGATTCCTCTGGCAATACCTTTCTGCATTGCTACGATCATACTTCCCATTGCACCACCGGCCAGTGCGCTTCCGGTAAATGCTGATTTTACAATTGTTACAATAGCTGCCGGAATTGCGGTAATATTCGTCACCATGATAATGACTGCCAATACTACATACAGAACCGCCATGAACGGAACGACGATCTCAGATACTTTTGCAATTCTCTTGATTCCACCTAATACAACCATTCCGACACATACCGTCAGTACCAGACAGGATATTACAGTTGCCCATGAATAATCATTTCCAAATAATGCTACTGTATGTGCCATGTTCGGATCAAAAAAGTTACGGACTGCAGATGAGATACCATTCACCTGTGTAAATGTACCGATTCCGAATAATCCAACCCCTGCTCCAAAGAATGCAAATATCTTTGCAAGCCATCTGAACTTTACACCCATTCCATTCTCAATGTAATAGAATGGTCCGCCAAGTACATGCCCGTCTTCATCGATCGTACGGTATTTTACTGCCAGAAGACCTTCTGAATACTTTGTTGCCATTCCTAAAAATGCTGTCAGGATCATCCAGAATAACGCTCCCGGTCCACCTGCAGAAATTGCAGTTGCCACACCGACGATATTACCGGTACCGATTGTTGCCGATAATGCGGTACAAAGAGCTCCAAAGCTGGTTACTTCTCCGTGTCCATCTTCTTCATTTTTCACCATGAATTTTAACGCTTTTCCAAGATACCTTACCTGAAGAAGGCCCAAGCGCACAGTCAGAAAAATTCCTGTGACCAGAATTAAGATGATTAACGGAAGTCCCCATACGACTCCGTCAAACCATGTGATAAAAGTGTCAATACGTCCAAAAATTCCCATAATTCATTCCTCCATCCTTTTGCCTGAGAGATTTGCAGATTTGTTTTCTGCTTACACCTTCGGCGCTTTTCATTTCATTACGAAAAGACTCTCCTGAGTTTTTTATGATAACGTAATCGCATTGCAGCAAATTCGTCAAAGTAATTGTCATTATTTTGAGAATAAATCCTCACCCAAATCGCTTTAGCACGTCTTTGCTTTAGCACGATGTAGGATAGCTTATCATGAATCTTTACATATAGCAAGATATTTTATAATTAAAAATGCAGGCAGCATTTATAAGTTATAATTATAATTCCTGTCTGCATCTGTATTTTTATCCTTTTCCGACTGCCTTTCAGAATCCGAAATCTGCATAATCTTCCGGCAAAAAACGGTGATAGATCATATGACCCCCTTCGTCCTTAAAGCAGTAATAGTATTCGTCCTCATTTTCTTCCGGAAATCTTACCCAAAAGTCAAATTCTCCGTTGTGCATATCTCCCACCCTGATATCTTTTGCCTCTTTCTGAAATATCGCAAGGATATCTTCTTTTTTGATTCCGTGATTCATCATCAGCTCCACCAGCTTTTTGATGAATTCATTTTCTGCCGTATGTTCATGTACATAGACACTTCCCTGTTCCGGAATATGCAGGCAGAATCTGTCTTTTTTGTGCGTTACACAGATATCTCCGAGTTTTTTCTTTACTTCTTCCGGGAACTGTTCCAGACGTGTCTGCATCTCATCCACATCGTCATCCGCCTCAAAGAAATGATTGAGGGAAATCAATGGATAATACAAACGGATCTCTTCTTTTCGAAATCCAAGTTTTACCTGTTCTTCTTTTATAATATCGATCAAATTTTTTTCCAAACGTTTAAATCCCATTTCTGTTCTACGTGCTCCTTTTATTTCTCATATATTCAGCTTTCCTGTTCCATGTCTCTTAATTGACAAGCCCATTTCCAATACATTATACTACATTTATAATATTTACTGTATTTTAACATCAGATTTTTAAGGAGGAAATTTATCATGATCATCAAACATGGACTTGTGGTAGATCCTGCATCTGGTCTGTCCGAGCATATGGATATACTGGTGAAGAACGGAAAAATTGCAAGAATCGCACCTGAAATTTCAGAAGATTCCGAGGAGATTCTAGAAGCCGGAGGACTCGTTGTCGGACCGGGACTCATCGATACACATGTACATTTCCGTGATCCGGGATTTACATATAAAGAAGATATCCATACAGGAGCAAAGGCATCTGCAAAAGGCGGGTTTACTACTGTAATCTGTATGGCAAATACATCCCCTACGGTCGACAATACAGACACCCTCAAAGATAATCTTGCACGTGCTTCCAAAGAAGATATCCGTATCTTCCAGGCTGCTGCAATCTCCCGTTCATTAAAGGGCCGGGACGAAGTAGACATGCTTGCATTAAAAGAAGCCGGGGCATGCGGATTTACCGATGACGGCATCCCTCTTCTGAATGCTGAGTTCTGCTATCAGGCGATGAAAAATGCCGCAAAGTTAAACGTTCCGATCAGTCTTCACGAAGAAGACCCGGCTTTTATCCGCAACAATGGGATCAATCATGGCAAAGTATCCGATGCACTCGGCATCTACGGTTCTCCATCCATTGCCGAAGAAGCACTGGTGGCAAGAGACTGTCTTCTGGCGCTCCGTTCCGGTGCAGATGTTGTAATCCAGCATATCAGTTCCGGTGTATCGATTGATCTGATCCGTACATACAAAAAACTGGGGGCAAAATTACACGCTGAGGCAACACCGCACCACTTCTCCTTAACAGAAGACGCTGTTTTGGAACATGGCACGCTGGCAAAGATGAATCCGCCGCTTCGTACGGAAAATGACCGCCAGCAGATTATTGCAGGACTCGCTGATGGAACTATTGACCTGATTGCTACGGATCATGCCCCACACAGCACAGAAGAAAAATCCAAACCGATCACAGAAGCCCCAAGCGGCATTATCGGTCTCGAGACCTCCCTTGCACTCGGTATCACCAACCTTGTAAAGCCCGGATATCTGACCATGATACAACTTCTGGAAAAAATGACAGTGAACCCGGCAAAGCTATACCATCTGCCTTACGGAACAATTCAGGAAGGTGCAGATGCAGACTTTGTTATATTTGACCCTGATGAAACATGGATCCCGAAAGAATATGCTTCCAAATCATCAAACTCACCATTTACCGGAGAGGAACTTACCGGTAAGGTGAAATATACGATCTGCGGAGGAAACATCGTATATTCTGATATAAAATAAGCTTGGGATTTAATTTATTAACTGGAGAAACGGCTTCTCAGTCCTTGAAGGAAACAATAGATAAGGCTTCTTGTTCAGGTTCCATACCAT